>Ga0137407_10000040_pt1 | contig 114779 bp, 113 predicted proteins | sample CZOMad2_2_16fung_FD_108410 | JGI IMG/M metagenome (GOLD analysis project Ga0137407, IMG submission 108410) | Vadose zone soil fungal communities from Angelo Coast Range Reserve, California, USA - CZOMad2_2_16fungal (Illumina Assembly) | ecosystem: Environmental > Terrestrial > Soil > Vadose... | reverse complement strand
CGTTTCGCTCTTCAGGCAATGGGCCGCACCAAAAGCGTGGCGAAGACCGAGGAAAAATTTCGGGCCGGGCCAGGACTCCGCGAAAAAGTCCGGGCGCTCATGGAGGCGAATGCGACGGACCGGAATGATAGCGGCGGCGCGACCGTGAATATATCTGGCGAGCGTTTCTGTCGTGATCGGTTGATTCGTTAGGCCGGACACTTCGCGGTTAAGGTTCTTGTGATCGAGCTCGCCTCGGAGCGAATCGAGGCAGCTCTGGATTTGATCGTACCTTGCCGTGCCCGTAGTCGTCAGGCGGGCCCGGTAATTGTGTCCGTGCCCGAACGGCGACGCGGCGGCGCCAAAAAGTTTTTGGTTTTCTTCCTCGCTCAGCTGCGGCGACATCGTCTGCCGGGCAGCGGAAAACTCGAACCAGTAATTTCCTTCCGCCGTTCCGTTCGCATAGAACGTGGCGCTGCGATCGTCGGACTCGGACAAATGACAGGCGACGAGCCGCGCCTTTCCGTCGGCGAATAGCGATGCGGCCGCATTGAAAAGTTCGCGCGCGACGTTTTCAGTCGTGGGCGGAACGCTGGCGAACGCCGGGTTGTCCTCGTTCAAGAACTTGTGATCGAATCCCTCGTACAAGACCTGCCCGGCGCGTTCCTTGATCTCGCTGATATTCATCAGCATTCCGGTCGCTGGATCGACCGACCCTGAAAAGACAAAGTAGGCGACGTAGTTTCGCCCGGTCCCGTAGCGCGCCGTCGTTTCGGGACCGAACGCGGCCACGTTCTCCGCGTCGCTCCATTCCTCGACGAATAAACGGCGCGACGCCGAAAACTCGAGGCGCTTGCTGACCGTCAGGAGCATGCCGGCGCCTGTCGTTAGGCCAGGAGGGACAGAAACTCGCCGCGGGTCCGAGCGTCGTCTTTGAAGGAGCCGAGAAGGCAGGACGTTTTCATCAATGAATTCTGTTTCTCCACGCCACGCATCATCATGCAGAGATGCTTCGCTTCGATGACGACAGCGACGCCGGTCGGCCGCAATGTCTTCATCAGCGCGTCGGCGATCTGGATAGTAAGGTTCTCCTGGATTTGGAGCCGGCGCGCGAACATGTCCACAATGCGCGCCACTTTCGAGAGCCCGATGACTTTGCCGTTCGGAATGTAGGCGACGTGCGCTTTCCCCACGAACGGCAAGAGATGATGCTCACACATGGAGTAAAGCTCGATGTCCTTCACCAACACGATCTCGCTCGCCTCGGAATCGAAGATGGCGTCGTTAACCAAAGCGTCGAGGCTTTGGCGGTAACCCGCCGTCAAAAAATCGAAGGCGCGCGCCGCGCGGTTTGGCGTTCTCCGCAATCCCTGCCGCTCGGGATCCTCGCCGACGGATTCGAGCAGGCTGCGGAACGATTCTTCCATGCCGGCCAGCTTCGCCGCGGCGCAAGGTCGCAAGCTCGCGATGCGCCGCTCGGCTGCTTGCAGTTCGGTCTCGCCATTGCGGGTTCCGCTTATCTTAAGATCAGAATCTCCATCCGCCTCCATGGCCCTACGCTAATCCGCAACGGCCCGAAGACAAACTGATGGCCTGTTGTTACAGGTGCGTGCCGGTTTGCGACGCAGGAGTGGGAGTCAAATTTTTCCGCCGAGTCTCAGTAGCTTTTTCGGCGGCTGTCTGACCCTCCTCGGCGGCGGACCGATTACCAGCCGACTTATTTCGCGGCGTCAACTTCGCCGGATTCTCCAGGGCAAGCTTGCCCGGCGGGTTCGGAAAGGTCTTTCCGGCTTTCGCGGTGGTTCGGAGGACTTTGTTATTCACGAATTTGTAGCCATCGGGATGCACCCATTCGCCGTTTACGTAGATCCACCCGTTGGCCGACTCAATGAGCTGATTGCGCGTCGGGCCCCCGTTTGTCGTTTTTTTCACATCCCTGGAGCTGCGTGTCCGCTCCGGTTTTGCCGGCGGTTCGGCCCAAAGCCCGATTCCGGGCAAGACAAGAAGCGCGGCGATGACAAGAAAGGTTACTCGTTGCACATAATGAAATGCAATAACGAGCGCGAAAACCTATCAAAAAAGATTTCTCCTGCATTCCCTTCTCCGCTGTATGATTTAAAGCCGGATGGAATTAGCCGTGGCTCTCGCTGCAACTTCGACGACGGCGGCTGCCAATTCGTTGGACGAGATGATTCCCACCGTCTACGACGAGTTGCTGCGCCTGGCGGAAATCTATCTTCGAAAAGAACGATCGGATCACACCCTCCAGCGGACCGCGCTGGTCCACGAAGCTTTTTTGCGGATGGAAAATCGGCAGAATGCTTCCTGGGAAAATCGCGCGCATTTCCTTGGAATTTTCTCGCGCACCATGCGCCAGACATTGACCAATTACGCGATCGCTCGCAGCCGGAAGAAGCGCGGCGGCAAAGATCGCCTGGAACTCGCCGCCGAATTCTACGAATCGCGCCAGATCGATGTGGCTCGCGTGGACGAAGCGCTACGGGAATTGGAAAAACTTGATCCGCGGCAAAGCCAGGTCGTGGAGCTGCGCTTCTTTGGAGGGCTGACAGTTCCGGAAATCAGCTCGGCCATGGACATTTCGCCAGCGACGGTCCAACGCGAGTGGGCGCTCGCAAAAATCTGGCTCCATCGCGAATTGTCCCGCCCGGATTGACGATATGGATGCGCAGCGATGGCAGCGGCTGAAGTCGATTCTGAATGAGGCGTTTGAGGAGGAATCGACCAGCGCCCGTCTGGCGTTTGTAGAACGCTCGTGTTCCGACGATCAGATGCTGCTCCAGGAGGCCGAGTCGCTCCTCGCGGAGGCGGAAATTCTGCGTCGAAGCGCCAGCGACGACCTGGAAGCGTGCGCGGAAAATGCCGCGAGACGGATTCGGCGCGACGCCGTTTCCCACATCGGCAAGCGAATCGGCGCCTATGTCGTCACCGGCGAGATCGGACGTGGCGGGATGGGAACCGTTTATCTCGCCGCCCGGGCAGACGGATACTTCGAGAAAGAAGTCGCGATCAAGCTCCTGAACTCGGGCGTCGCGACTGACGAAATGGTGCGGCGTTTCCATTCCGAACGCCAGGTCCTCGCCCGGCTCGACCATCCGAATATCGCGCGGCTGTTGGACGCCGGCATCACTGACGATGGCGGTCAGTATTTCGTCATGGAGTACGTCGAGGGCGTACCGGTTACTCATTTCCTGGAGCAAGGAAATGCGCCTGTCTCCACGCGGCTCGAACTGTTCCTGAAAATCTGTTCAGCGGTAGAAGCTGCTCACGCCAACTCGGTCGTACATCGCGACCTCAAAGCGAGCAACATTCTCGTGACAGCAAAAGGTGATGTGAAGCTGCTCGACTTCGGCATCGCGAAGGTCATGCTGCCCGCGGTCGACCCAGTAGAATCCGTCACATCGGGTTCCGAATTGTTTACGCCAGTTTCGGCTTCACCCGAGCAGGCCAGAGGCGAGGCCGTTACGGAATCGACCGATGTTTACGCGCTCGGTGTCCTTCTCTACGAAATCCTTTCGGGATGCAGACCGCATCGCTTTCCGCATCGAAACCCAACTCTCGAGGAACTGCTTACAGTCCTTTGTGAACAAAAGCCGCATCCGCCAAGTTCCGTAGTCAACGATGCGGCGCGCCAGCGCCATCTTCGAGGCGACCTGGACGCAATCGTTCTCTGCGCCCTTCAGAAAAATCCAGCGCGACGTTACCTCTCCGTAAGAAGCTTCGCCGATGACGTCCAGCGTCATCTGACTGGTAAACCGATCCGTGCGCGTTCGGGCGAGTGGGCTTACGTCCTTCGTCGCAACCTATCCAGAAGCCGGTTGGTGCGATTTGCTCTCGTCCTTCTTTTCGTTGCTTCAGGTTTGAGCTTCGTCCTCCTAAGTGGTCGCTTTTTTTCAAACCGCAAACAGGTGGGGCCGTCGACTATCGCTCTGCCATCCAGGAACTCGATCGCCGTTCTGCCGTTTGCGAGCCTCACGGCTGGCAGTGTCGTCCTGCCTTTCGAAAGCCTCGGCGCGAATGCCGCAGACGCATACTTTGTCGATGGCATTCATGACGACATCCTGGACGGGCTCACCCAGATACCCGAGTTAAAGGTTATAAGTCGCAACAGCGTGGCTCCCTATCGTGGCGGGACGACTAGCAGCGCCGAAATCGCACGAATCCTCGGGATCGCCTATCTCCTCCAAGGGACGGTGCAGAAAGCCGGGGAGCATCTGCTAATCAATCTCCGCCTCGTTGACGCCAGGACCGATTCCAAACTTTGGGAGCAACGCTACGAAAAGAAACTGGCGGATCTCTTTTCGCTCGAAAGCGAAATCGTCCAAACGATCGCATCGCACATGAATGCGAAGTTATCGCCAGAAAACGTAAGAGCATTAGCCAACGAGCCGACGCGCGACCTGGCAGCTTATGATCTCTACTTGCGCGCCCTCCAGGCCTTCTACCAACGCGACTATTCCCACGCGATCGACTTGCTCCGATCCGCCGTCGAGCGCGATCCGCAGTTTGTTCTCGCCTACTGCCTCTTATCGAAAGCGTATTTCGACTCTTACCGTTATGTTCTACCGTCGGAACCAACCCTGATCGCAGGCAAGGATGCCGCTGAGACGGCCGTGCGCCTGGCTCCTAAACTGCCTGACGCGCATCTCGCGATGGCGCGCTATTATCGTGCGGCACACGATTTTGACCGCGCTCTGGAGGAACTGTCGGGCATCGGCATTCCCCGAGATAAGATGGAGTTTGCCGAACTCCTCGCGTTAGGAGAGCGGCGACATGGGCGCTGGAAGAATGCGTTGAGAGATGCCAAGACTGCTGTCGAATTAGATCCGCACAATCATTTCACTTCCATCGAGCTCCTGGAGAACTACATCGCCTTGCGGCAATTCAAGGAAGCTGAAGAGTTCGCCGATCGCGCCATCAAGCAGTTTCCTCCGGATTACGACGTTCTCTCGATTTACCGATCGTATTGCCGCCTGGGTTTGGGAAAGTTGGAGGAAGCTCGATCGGTCCTGGAAACCGCGCCGGTCCGGACGGACTGGGGCACCGACCGGCTGATTCAACTGGCTATTTTCGCACACGACTTCGATCGCGCTTCTGCGCTGCTCGCCACACTCCCCGCCGAGAAAAAATATTCGATGCTTTGGGAAGGAATAATAGCAAGGATGCGCGGCGACCACGAGAAGGCGCAGGAATATTATACCGGCGCCATCGATTATTATCAGACGGCGTTGGCGCGAAGAAGTGATGATCTCCACATCCTGAGCAGTCTTAGTTTCGCTTACGCCGCCCTCGGCCGGAAGGAAGAGGCCATCCAGAAGGCGAAGCGCGCTGTCGAGTTAGTTCCCTTGTCGCATAACGCGCTGGATGCACCGGCGCAGATCCTGGTGCTGGCCGAGGTCTATGCGCAGCTTGGTGAAGGCGAAGCAGCGCTCGAGCAGCTAGCCAAGGTTGTCCAGCTACCCGCCGGGCCGGACTATGGCCGGTTGAAGTTCGATCCGGTTTGGGACGGCCTTCGGACGGACCCGAAGTTCCAGCAAATCATGGTTCGGGCGACTCAACCGCCTAACTGGAACTAAAACCCGTTGTCTTAATCCAACCAGCTCAGCGGATATTTATCGTCGTCCATCGCGACAGCAGCCTCGGTCAGCTCGAGCGTGTGTTGGGTGTCGAACATGACCGCGAGTTCTTCAGTCCGCTGCGCGTCTTTGCTCGCCATGATCGTGCCGGGATGGGGTCCGTGCGGAATCCCGCGCGGATGCAAGGTGATCGAGGCCGGCTCGATGCCCTTCCGCGATCCGAAATTTCCGCGCACGTAAAACAGGACCTCGTCGGCTTCCACATTGTCGTGCACCCACGGAATCTTCACGGCCTCGGGATGATAATCGAGCATTCGCGGCGCGAAGGTGCAGACCACGTAGCCCCGAATCTCGAAAGTCTGATGAATCGGCGGCGGTTGATGGACCGTGCCGGTAATCGGCTCGAAGTCCTGCGCGTTGAAGGTAAACGGATAGACATAGCCGTCCCAGCCCACGACATCGAAGGGATTGTGCGCCATCGTCACGCAGGTCCAACGCGGTCCGTCCTTTACCAAAATTTCGGTGTCTTCTTCCTCGTCCACGACGTTCAACTCCGTCGGCCCATGGAAATCGCGCTCGGAATAAGGCGATCCCATTTTGATTTGGCCTTCGCTATTCAAATACCGTTTCGGAATTCGGACCGGGCCGGCCGATTCGAGAATCAAATAATCTTCTTCTTCGACGTTGTCCGGCACGAGCCGGTAGGTGATCCCTCGCGGAATGACGATGTAATCTTCCGGCCGGTAACGTTGCTTCCCAAAAGACGTCTCGATTGTCCCTCCCCCTTTATAGACAAAGATGATCTCGTCGGCGCCGCCATTCTTATAATATTGGAATTTGCCGTATGGCTTTTCCGGACGAGCGCGCCACGCCGTCATGTCCTGATTGAACAGGATCGGGATGCGGCCGCTGTAGAGATCGCCGCGACGCTCCATCTTCGCGGTCTTTAGATGATGATGACGGAGCGGACTATCGGCCGCTTTCTTCAGTTCTTCGCACTTCAGTAACTTTACATTCCGCACCCGAGTAGGCGGCCGAAGGTGATACATGATTGAAAAAGCTTCGTTGAACCCTTCGGTCGTGACGACGTGTTCGTAATAGATGCCTTCGTTCTTGTAACCATGTCCCGCTCCATTGCGGTGAAACCAGATGTGGTGCTTGCGTGGAATTTCGCCGAGCTTTTTGTAGTAAGGCATGTTCTTTCCCTTTTCTATTCCTACTCTGTCATTCTGAGCGGAGCGAAGAATCTCTGATCATTTCGGTGCGCAGGGAACCTGCAACAGTCAGAGATGTTTCGCTCCGCTCAACATGACAATCTTATAAGTTACCCCGAGCTTCCTGCTCTTTCTCGAGAGCTTCAAAGAGCGCTTTGAAATTACCTTTACCGAAACTCTTGGCGCCTTTGCGCTGAATGATTTCAAAAAACAACGTGGGCCTGTCTTCGACCGGCTTGGTGAAAATCTGAAGCAGGTAACCTTCGTTGTCACGATCGACTAGGATGCCAAGGCGCGCGAGAGGCTCGAGGTCTTCATCGATGTGACCCACGCGTTCCGGCAAGGTGTCGTAGTAAGTGGTCGGAATCTTGAGAAACTCAACGCCGCGGCTCTGAAGGTCGGTCACGGTCTTAACGATGTCCTTTGTCGCCACCGCGCAATGCTGGACGCCTTCGCCGTTGTAGAACTCCAGATACTCTTCCACCTGCGATTTCTTTTTGCCCTCGGCCGGCTCATTAATCGGAAACTTCACGAAACCATTTCCGTTGCTCATGACTTTGCTCATAAGCGCGGAGTATTCGGTAGAGATGTCCTTATCGTCGAAGCTGAGGATGTTGCGGAAGCCCATCACATCTTCGTAAAACTTGACCCATGGATTCATCTGGTTCCAACCGACATTGCCAACGCAATGGTCAACGTAGAGCAGGCCGGTTTCCGGCGGATTGTAGTCGCTCTCCCATTTGCGGAAGCCCGGCATGAAGACGCCGTTGTAGTCACCGCGCTCGATAAAGAGATGAACCGTATCGCCGTACGTGTGAATGCCGCTTATCACCACTCGACCGTTCTCGTCTTTTAGCGTGGTCGGTTCCATGTAACTCTTGCCGCCGCGCTTGGTCGTTTCCTTCCACGCGGAAGTCGCGTCCTCGACTTTGAGAGCGAGGAACTTCACGCCGTCGCCATGCAAGGCGACGTGGTCCGCGATTTCGTTGCCGGGCCGCACAGCGGTCGTAAGGATGAAGGTCAGCTTGTTCTGCCGGATGACGTAACTGGCCCGATCTTTCACGCCGGTCTCGGGACCGGCATAAGCGAGCGATTGAAAACCGAACGCAGTTTTGTAGTAGTGCGCGGCCTGCTTGGCGTTGCCGACCCAAAACTCCACGTAGTCGGTCCCCAGCAGCGGGAGAAAATCGGTTTCGGTCGAGGGCGTTGTCTTCGAAGCAGCGATAGTCGTTTCCATAAGCGTGAGCGATTCTCGGACGTTGCTTCATATTAACCGAAAGCGATTAGCTTTCAAACCGCGGATCATCTTCACGCTTGCTCTCGGTGCCGCCGCCTCGATAGCCTCCGCGTTTTACACCGAGGTCGGCCAACCGTCGGAACAACCCATCGCAAACCATGAATGATACTCCAACCGCCCAGCGTCCTGTCGCCATCACAGTCATTTGTATCCTCGGCTTTATCGGGGCTGCCCTCAGCATCCCGGTAATCTTCTCCAGCGCCGCGTCGAATATCGGCGGCTGGTATCCGCCAGTCCTTGGGATCAGCGCCCTCGTCGGCGTCATCTGCATGATCGGCCTTTGGAAGATGAAAAAATGGGCGGTTTTCCTTTATACCGCCATGGTCGTCGTCATTCAGATCGTTTTGTTTTCCATGCATCTGTGGGCGCCGTTTTCGTTGCTCTTTCCCGCGATCATCATTGCGATCGGCTTCGCCTACCTCTCCAGGATGAGCTGACCGGGCGCTGCCCAGGCAACGGCCCGCTTGATGACGGCTTGAACGAGCCGCGCTAAAAACTAAATCGCGTCCCGGATAATTTTCCAGACGCGTCCCAAATGCTCTTCGGTCGTCAGAATATTGCCGAGACCGAGCCGCATAACTGCGCGGCCGCGCAGTTTGGTTTGCATCAAATACGCTTCGCCGCCGGCATTGATGGTTTCGACCAATTGGGAATTGCGCCGATCGGATTCGGCGTCGTTCGCGGCCTTGAAGCGAAAGCAGGCCACGCCCATCACGGTCGGCGCCGATAATTCGAAGTGCGCATCTTGTTTCACCCACGTCGTGAACAGCTGGGCGAGCCGCAGATGCTCGCGAATCCGAGCCGCCAGGCCTTCGCGGCCGAAGGTGCGCCAGACCATCCAGGCTTTGATGGCTCGGAACCGCCGGCCGAGCTGAATGCCATAGTCCATGTAATTGATTTCGGCGCCCGCAGCATCGCCACGTAAGTATTCTGGAACCAGAGTAAAAACGCGGCGAAGCCGTTCGATTTCTCGGACATAGAGAACGCTAAAGTCGAACGGCACAAACAGCATCTTGTGTGGATTAATCACGATCGAGTCCGCCAAATCAAAACCATCGGTGACCCAATTGCATTCAGGCACCACGGCCAATCCACCGCCGTAGGCGGCGTCGATGTGAAGCCACATCTGGTGTTCAGCGCAAACGGCCGCAATCTCACGCACGGGGTCCACGCTCGCCGTCGAAGTTGTGCCGACCGTCGCGACAACCGCCAGCGGTCTGAATTCCTTCCGCAAGTCTGCCGAGATCGCTTCGCGCAACGCGGCCACGTTCATCCTGAACTCCGCGTCGCTAGGAATCTTCCTCACGTTGTGCTCCCCCAGCCCAAGCGCGATCGCGGCCTTGTCGATCGAGCTATGCGCCTGATCGGAAACGTAGACGCGAAAGATTGGCAGCTCGGCGCGGCCGGAAAGTCCCTGCGTGCGGACCGACACGCCGGCTTCCTCGCGCGCGACGGCGAGCGCGTGCATGGAACCGATCGAGGCGGTGTCGTAAACCGCGCCACCGAATTCGTCCGGTAACCCGAGCCATTGCCGCAGCCAATTGAGGACGACCGTCTCGAGCTCGGTGGCGACCGGCGACGTGCGCCAGGTCATCGCGTTGATGTTCAATGCAGCCGCGATCATCTCGGCGAAAACGCCGGGCCCCGTCGTGGTGCAACCGAAGTAGCCCATGAATTGCGGATGCGCCCAATGCGCGACACCGGGAACAATCAGGCGATCAACGTCGGCGAAAATTTGTTCAAGCGGCTCGGCGGTTTCAGGCGGCGTCGATGGCAACGCGGAAATGATTGCACCGGGTTTTGCCGTCGGAGAAATGCGCTGCTTCGCGATGTTTTCGCGATAATCCGCCATCCAATCCGCGAGCTCGTGGAGATGTTTGCGGTAAACATCCACGGGAATATCGCCAAGGGAGTCTTTCATTCGTTAGGCCGACGCGCGACAGCCTGCGCTGCGATCCGTCCGCCACTGATCCAATCGCGTCCAATGCCTTTCGACAAGATTTTGTCGCCGAATGGATATCCGCCGCACGCGAGATGCCAGTAAAGCGCCGAGTAGGTGCTGGCGGTACGCTCCAGCACCCAGAGCGGCGCAAAGAAACAAATAGACCAGGGCAAATGTTGTCGTGCTCCGCCCCTCAACAGTCCGGCAACGGCCAGCCCCGTCCCTCCCAGGAAAATCAGTGCGAGCCAGAGCGCGATTCCTTTCCAGCCGAAGAGCGCAGCCGACGCCGCGGCCAAGAAAGGGATCGCGAAAAACAACGCGGTCTTGGTGCGCAGCGCGAAATCTTCGTAGGCCTGACGCGGACGTTGTTCCATCCACTTGCGCAAAGTCGGCGGACGTTTCCGGACGAACAGGTCGATCGCGTAATTCACGGTCGCGCCTTCGTGGGCGAAATGGCGAATGATCTCTTCATTGTCGAAGAGAACATCGCCATCATAGGGACCGACGCGCAGCATGGTTTCGCGGCGAAAGGCGCAGGTGCCCGGATAATCGGCGGTGCGAAGCGTCGCACGATTGATCAACATGCGGGCCGCTTCGATCCGGCCCCACCAGGGCAGCGGCGAGAGAAAATTCTGTGGACGCACGACTTCGAACTCGTCGAGGAGCTCGGAGACGCGATCGATTTCTGCCGCGGCATAGCGAATATCGTCATCGGCGAGGATGATTTTCTCCATCGCGGCGAGACGAACGCCAGTGTGAATGCCGTTCACCTTGTCGTTCAGGTATCCGAATGAGCGATCGACTTTTTCGTGGCGGCAAACGGAACGCCAGGCCTCGCTATGTTCGGCGAAGACCTGGGAGGGCGAGCCATCTAGCACCAAAACTTCGCAACCTGCTTCCGCCAAGTCGCGAAAATAATCCGTCAGCTCCGAAGCTTCCGAGGCGGAAAATCGCGTTCTTCGGAGCGGAAGGAGATAGGTAACTCGTGGCATTGGCTATAACATCAAGGAAGGGCGCTTTCCAAACCGCCCAGTTTCCGACGGCGGTTTGTAAACCGCCGCTCCTTGAAGCTTACACGCATCACAATGCCAACGCCCGTGCCCGGCGTTTCGGCCTCAAAACGCGAAACCAAAACTGAAATGGAATGCGCCCTGGTCTTCGCCGGCGCGCCTGTCGGGATTGTATCCGTAATCGAGGCGGACGGGGCCGATGGGCAGTTTGTAGCGGAGACCGACGCCGACCGCGTAACGCATGTCGTCGAGGCCAGCGGTGACGTGCTCGAATGGATCGGTCGAGTTTGGGAGCAGATTGCCGGCATCAACGAAAACCGCGCCGAGGAGCTCACCGTAAATCGGGAAGGTGTACTCAACGTTGAACACGGAGTAGAATTCACCGCCGATCGGATCCCCATTATTATGCGGGCCGAGGTCGCGTTCGCCGAAGCTCCGGACGGTCGTGCTGCCGCCGTTGAAGAAGCGTTCGTCAATCGGGATCTCGGCCGCGGTTGCATCGCCATTGAAGGGATGAATGATTCCCGCCCGCGCGCCGAGGGCGAGCAGCGTCCGCTTGTCGGGGTGACCCGGCGCCGGCGCGTGACCGATCGGGATAAAGTAAGTCACGCGCGCCGTCGCCCGGACGAAATCAACGTTGCTGCCGAGCGCGCTGGTGGCGAAATCGAACGTGTTATCGACCACCAGACCGCGATTTGGGTTTACCTTGCTGTCGCGTAGGTCAAGCGTCTGCGTCAGGCCGATCGAACTGACGAAATACGACGTGTTGCCGAGCAGGCTGGGATCGATAGACGCGCTGGTTACATCGACATGGCGTGCGGAGAGAACCAGGCCGACCTCATATTGTTTCGAAAGTTGCCGGGTGAAATCGAGCCGCAGCCCGCTCTCGAACTTTGAGTAACCATCGAAGTCGAAAGTCAGCGCGGCCAATTTTGCTTTGAATCCGAAATCGCTGTCGAAGAAGTACGGATCCTCCCAAAGAATTTCGAATTTGTAACCGCGCTCCGACCATTCCGCGAGAGTCGAGAGCGGCCGGCCATAACCAAAAAGATCGCGATCGCGAAAACTCGCCCCGACGATCGCGCCGGTGTACGACCCATAGCCCAACGCGAGGCCAATCTCTTTGCTCTTCGCTTCCTCCGCCGAAATGTCGAGACGCAGCGCATTCCCGCCGATCGGCGTCGGCTTGATCTGAAGCACCGTGAACAATCCGGACTTCATCAACTCGCGGAATTTCTCGTCGACCAGCTCCGGGCTGTAAGTCTGCCCGCTGAACTTACTGAAGCGGCGCGTGACGTAGCTTGGCCGCAGACGCTGGAGACCAGTCACCTGCACGCCGTCGAAATGATAGAGCGGTCCCGGCGTTACCGACACGAACACCGGCACCTTGCCATTCGTCGCAGCTTCCGGATTCCCGGTCGCGTCCACTTTCGCTTCGTAATAGCCGCGCGAGCGATAATAGGTCTGGAGACGGCGTGGAATATCGGAGATCCGTCCATCCGTGTAAGGCTGCTCGACCAGGTCGAGAAGCTGCCCGTGCAACGCTTCCGCACCGTAAATCGTCTGTCCGGAAAAATTGATCGTGCCGAACGAATACTGGCGGCCTTCCGTGATCGGGATCGTCGCGTCGACTTGCGAGCCGTCGTCCGCGTAATGGTAAATGGGCGGATCAACCTTCGCGTTGAGGTAACCGTTTGCGATGTAAAGGCGATGGACGAGGTCCGCGCCTTCTTCCACGTCGGCGGCAACGAACGGCAGCTTCTGCTGCATGCTCGAATACCTCTCCCGCGTCGGGCCGACCGCGTAATTAAAAAGAACTTCCGCGGGTTGGTGCTGATTGCCGACGAAATTCACCAGGCCCAGCGTCACGAGCGGCCCTTCATTGATGTCGAGCACTAGCCGATCGCCATCGATCGAGTAACGGACACTCACTTTCGCATAACCGTGTTTGCGATAGAACAACTCGAGAAAGAACGCCGCGTCATCTCCGCGCGCCGGCGTGAGGCCGTAGTCGTCAATGGTCGTAATCTGCTCTTTCAGGATCGAGCGCAGCTCCGTCTCCTTAAAGGCGGCCTGCCCGCGGAATTCTATTACGCTCGTCCGTTGCGCCTTCTTTTCCTGCTCCTTCTTGATCGCCTTCTCGGCCTTGTCCTTTTCCTCGACTTTCGGAACCTTGACCGCGCTTTGGCCGAATGCCGCCACGCCGATAAACGAGAGCGCGATCGCCAGGCCTAACGAGGCGATTTGCAGCCAGGTTCGCTTCCCGGCGTGTCGTAGTTTGGCAATCGCGCGGCTCATTTCACCTGAATCGGATTAAATACTTCACCATCCCGCGGAAATCTCCGTTCACCTGGAGATCACCTATCAGCATAAACTGTTCGTTTAATTTGTAGCGGGCGGTCGCCGTTTGCTGGCCGGTTCGCGGATCGACCGTGCCTACGTCCACCTGCAGTCTGTCGAACACCGAGTTGCTCTTGGTCGCCTCCCCCTTCTTGAACATTTTCCGGTAAAGCTGCTGGATCAGCAGCATCGCGGCGCGTCCAGCCAGGACGTTGTTATTGCCGGTGAGTTCCTCGCGGGTCGTTCCGGTCGCGAGAAGGGAGATGATGTCTTCCTGCGGCAACGGCGGTTCACTGCTGAAAACGGCCTCGGGCGCGAGCGACGTCCCGAAGACATAAACGTGGACGGTGTAGTCCCGGACCAGCGAGGTCCCCTGCAAATCGATTTTTGGATTGAAGGAATCGCTCGGATCGAACGAAAGAAGTCCGGACGAAATTTCGAGGCGACTGAAGGGCAATGTTGCCTCGACGTTTTGCAAACGAACCACGCCCTGGAGCAACGGGCGTAATCCGGTGCCGGTCAGGTGCAGATCCACGACCGCGCCGCCCGTTGCCAGGTTCCCTCGGACCAGGAACGGGTCCTTTGTTGTCACCTTGATATCGAATTTCCAATCGCGGATCGGCGGCTGCGGCACCGAAAAATCAGGGCGATCCGATGGCGGCTGCGGCGCGGGACGCCCCGGCAAACCGATCGGAAGCAAGTCCACGTTCTTGAGCAGGGAACTGTTGGTCAGGGCGACGTTGCCGGTAACGTTTGCCGCTTTCAATGGCCCGTTGATTCTCACGTCGGCGTCCGCGCGCGCGGTGAGCGTATCGTTGCGCGCCACCAGGACGCTCTGGGCCTTCACCTGAAAATCGAGAGTAGGCTCGGTGAGCTTCGGAAATGTGACCTGCCCGGCGACGCTGAACGGCCCGCCGGCGAGATCGCCGTTGAAGCGCTCGAAGTGGAGAGTGTCGCCGGCAAAAGTCATTCGCGAATGAAATCCGCTGAGCGAGGGCAGCGTCGTGTTTGTGAACCGCGCCATGTTGATCGTGATCTCGCCCGAGCCGCTCAACTCCGGTTTCGCGATCGTGCCGTTGATGTTTACGTCGAGCGCGAGATCGCCGTCGATCTGCATGATGCCCGGAACAAATTGCCGGAGGAAATTCACCGAGCTGCGCGACATCTGCACTTTCGCATTCAGCGGCGTCTCCTCATTGAACCGCTTTTCTTCGATCATCTTTGGAATGTCGAAGGGAATATTGCCGGTGATCGAGACCGGCTGAATCTTCGCCTGCTGCAAGCGGCCGTTGAAGGCGAGCTGATCGTTTTGCAATTCCGCCACCAGGTCGAACGTGGCCGGCTCCAGTTTCGGATACTCGGCGCTGCGCAAATCGCGCATCTGCACATCCACGCGGCCCCTTACCTGCGCGAGCGTCCCTTGCGCGTCCACTTTCACATTGAACAAACCGGTCCCGAATGGCGGCGCGCCAATGTCGGAAAACAGTTTCTTCAAATCCAGGTTCTCGGATTGAAACGTCACCAGCACCTTCCCATCCGACGGAAAAAGCGGTTTGCCCGTTCCAAGATTCTTCCAGACGAATGGCAGCGCGACATAACCGGCCGCGTATTTCGCCTGGCCCTGGTCGATCTGGATTTTGCTGATCTCCAGGGTCTCGCCTTTCGCGGTCAGGTTCGCCTGGAAATCCATCTTGTCGCTGCCAAGAAAAATCGTCGGCACGTTCAATCCGTCCGGCGAATAATCCGCGTCAATGTTCGCCTGGAGCGCCTGGAGGTTCGCGTAACGACCTTTCTCCAGCTTCAACTTCAGTTTGCCTGAGTTTTTGAATTCAGCTGCTTGCCCGGAGCCCTCCCAATCAATTACGAGCGACCCGGCGATCTCATTGTTGTTTCCCATTGCAACCAACAACGGTTTGAAGCGCGCGAGATCCGATACGTTCGCGACCAGCCTGCCCGAGTACGAGTAAGGCTTGTCGAGCGAGAAAATGCCGTGACCGCCGATGAAATCGCGCTCGTTTAGCTTCGCGGTGAAATCATTCACATACACGACATTGTTCGTAATCACCGTCTCCGCGCTGATCTCGGGGATCACCAGATTGCGGAACTTTAGGTTCGAGCCGTAAACCGAAAGCTGACCGTTCATTACCCCGTTTGTGATCGTGACATTGCCGGAAAACTGCAACGGCCCAGTAACGCGATTCGGCGAATCTACCGGCCAGTAATCGCCAAGCTCGATCGCCCCTAACGAAACCGTCACGCTGCCGGGCTGCGATCGCAGGTTCTTGAGATCGTCCGGTAAAACGTAACTGCCGACGACCGTGAAGGTATTTTCTTTTCGAAGCGCGACAAAGCGCTCGATCTTCACGTCCCGCCCGTCGATCGCGATGTCAGCCACGGCCGAATCGAAAATGTTTTCGCCGGAATGGCCGTCGGTCATCTCGACGTGGATCTGTGAATGGAGATCCGCATAGTACAGCTTCCGCTCGTTCGCCGGCGGCATTTGCTTGCTCGCTTTCAACGTTCCGGTGAACTGCGCCGCCCCAACCTCGCCGCACGCCAGGGGCCCGCCGGAGAACGAAAGATCGGAGCTGAGAACGGCGTTCTTGATTTCCGCCGTGCCGGTAACGGTGCCCGCTCCGCTCACCGGTTGATCGAATCGCGCGGTGAGCGATTGCAGATCTGGAAGAGAAGCGTTGAGCTCAAACCGCGCGCCGTTGCGACCGAACTCGCGGATGTGATTCGGTAACTCCGCCGTCCCGGTGAACGCGATCTTATTCGCGCCGTTCGTCGCTTCGCCTGAATCGATTATCGCAATGCCATTACGCGATGTGGCCGACACGACGACGTGATCGAAGAAGATGCTTTCCTGCCGGAGATTATTGATCTGCGCTTGCAGTGAACCGCTCCAGGTTTTCGGGGCGTCGAGCGTGCCGTCGGCTTGCACCTTGAGACTCTGGACATCACCCGCCAAAAATTCCGGCGGTCGCCCGAGATAACCGCGCAAGGTGTCGAGGGAAACGTTTTCCGCCACGAGGCGCAGCTTCATGTGCAACGACTCCGCGGTTTCGCTGAGCGCGAGCGATCCCGCGATCGTCCCGCCCGCGATCGACGAATCGAGCACGACCTCGATCGATCGTCCCGCGATGTGAGAAGCGTCGAATGCAATCAGCCGAAACTGATTCTGGTCATCGAGGGCCAGCCCGCTGATCACGAGATTTTTGTTCGTATAGGATGTCTTGGCGGAAATGTTCCGCCACGCATCGGCGTTTGGAATTTGCAATACCGCCGCCCGCAACTCGCCCGGATTCTTTGGATCGAGTGAAAGATTGAAATGCTCGAGAACGAAATCCGGTTTCTCGGTCGTTGAGCGGACGAGGAGGTTCACGTCGGAAATCACCAGGCGTTCCGGAAAGATCGCGAACAACCGCAGCCGTTCGTCCGGCGGCGGAATTTTCGGTTTCAGCGACGCCTTGGCTGGATCGAGAACGACGCGCGCCGTCCGCAGCTCCGCGCTCTTCAACAGCTCGGTCGGGCCGCGGCGCATCCAGTCCCACAAACTGTAATCCGCGCGTAGATAATCCACGTCGATCGATTCCACGATCGTCGGACCGATCGGCGTCACGTGGATATTCCTAATCGCGAGGCTCGTGAAAATGCTGCCTTCGAACGCACAATCGACCCGAAGGTTTGCCTTGGCGGCGTTGCGGTTAATCAGCGAACGCGCGACGCCAAAAATGATCGGCCGATGGAAGATGAGGACGAGCGCGAGCAAACCCAGCACGACGCGGACAGCCCACCATCGCCAGGTGCGCCGCCGTTTGTCGGAGCCGTTGCCGATTTCATCCACGCGGCGAATAACTTATTTCCACGAGGGTAAAGAGCAACCCGCGACGGTTCGTTGCGACCGAGGAGGGCAGCAAGCGCGTATTCCGCGTAAATACGCAATGAGGACGAACCAATTCGCCGCGGAAGCTGAAGCCGCCTTTCGCCAATTCGTTCTCCGTCCGGAATTTCCCTGTCTCGGCGCGAAGGCGGCCTTCAATTCCGATTCGCAGACGTTGCGCGCTTTCGACGAACTGGGCAGCGTCCAATCTACGAACGCGCTGGCTGAATCACTTCGCGTTTTCAGCCGAGGCGAACAGCGAACGGCCGAATACGCCTCATTCATCGCGATCTTCGAGCGGCCTCGACAGACCAACGAACAAGAATTCGAGAATCTCTTGTGGAAACAACTGCGCCTTCTCCACGACCATGATGCCGCTGGGCACGATTGGGATCCCGCCGTCAGCTCCGATCCGGTCGATCCGCATTTCTCCTTCAGTTTCGGCGGGCAAGCAATGTATGTGATCGGAATGCACGCGAACAGCTCGCGAGAGGCGCGCCGTTTTCCCTGGCCAACGCTCGTCTTCAACCCGCACGAGCAATTCGAACGGTTGCGAGCCGATGGAAAATGGAAGCATATGCGGGAAACGATTCGCGAGCGCGATTTGGAATTGCAGGGAACAATCAACCCGATGCTGAGCGATTTCGGCGAACGCTCCGAAGCACGGCAGTATTCCGGGCGTGCGGTCGAGGAGAATTGGCGCGCGCCATTTCCAGCGGCGTCAGGTAAGTGTCCTTTCGCGCATTGAATGCAAGTTGCGCATTGTAGCGACGGCGCTCTGTCGCCGTAACACGCGTCGACACGGCGCAGAGCGCCGTCGCTACAACAAGAGATGAATCAAACAATATTGGCACCGCAAACCGGAACGGCGTTCGAACTGCGCGCCGGCCAGCAACTGCGCGTGATCGACCTCGAAGGTGAGCAGGTCGCTGATCTCATCGCGTTCAATCTCTCGGACAAAAGCGAGTGGCTCTCCTCCGGTCGGAGCATCGATTACGCAAACCGAATCTATCTCACCAAAGGAGACATCCTCTACACGAACCGCAGCCGGCCGATGCTGACGATCGTGGAGGACGACGTCGGCCGGCATGATTTTCTGCTCACGCCATGCAGTCCGGAAACGTTCCAGATCATCTATAAAAACAACGCTCCCCATCCGAGCTGTTTCGCGAATCTCGCAACGAATCTGGCGCCCTACGGCATCGCCCCCGATTCCATTCCGACCACGTTCAACATTTTCATGAACGTCGAGATCGACGGGAAGGGTGAGCTGAAAATTCTGCCGCCTCGATCAAACGCCGGCGATTCGATTCTGCTGCGGGCCGAAATGGATTTGATCGTCGGCCTCACCGCGTGCTCTGCGGAGATGTCGAATAATTACCGGTTCAAACCGATCGGGTTCGAGATCACCTAACGAACGTCATTCTTCTGTAGCCGCCGCCCTGTGGGCGGCGTCGCGTTCAGGAAAAATCGCTTCGCACAACGAAGCGGCTACAGAAGCTTGCCCATAGCGGAACGCATTGCGATGCTTGTCGCCCACCGATGAGCCCGGAAAAACTGTTCGATTATCTCGAGGGAAAATTTAGCGACGAAGAACGTGCCGCTTTCGAACAGCAACTCGCCACTGACCCACAGCTCCAGCGCGAACTCACCATCGCGCGCGAAATGCATCGGCGCGCGCGCGGTTCGCGCGAGGTGGTGGGAGATCAGGATCCCGACATTCCTTTGCCGGCGAAAGGGCTGGGCAGGAAAGTTATCACGGCATTTGCAGCGCTCGTGCTGCTCAACGTCATCGTTGGGATTCTCTTCATCATCGGAAAGAAAAGTGGGACGGGCGAATTGCGCGCGCGTGAAGAAGCGATGCGCCAGCAGCTCGCCACCTCATTACAGAAACCGGCGGAAAATTCTTTGCCGTTGCCGACAATCGGCAGTGAAATCCGTTTGCCCGCCGCTCTCGCCGAACGCGACCGGATCGCCGACAACGTGATTCAACTCGCTCAACAAGCCGGCGGCTCCGCCGCGAAAGCGCCGCCGGACGATAAGGGCGTCACGATCGTCATCGATTTGCCGTCGACTCGCGCCGATGAATTCCGGCGTTCGCTCGCGCCGCTTGCGCCGCCCGATTATTCGCCGGCTCCCGAACCATCACCATCGGCAGACAAGCGATCGATCCTTCAGGTGCGCGTCGGCGATTCCGCTTCCTCGCCTACTCCGTGATCGCAAGACGAAATGATCGCGATCACTTTTGCATTGCCCGCGGAGAGTTCCGATTTCGTTCGGCTGCTTGAAAAGCCGAGTCTGAATTCGCGCGAAGGCGTCGAGAACATTCGGGGCCGGCTTCATGGCAAACTCGTCGATGTCATTCACACCGGCGTTGGCAAGATGGCTTGTCGCGAACGGATGGAAGTGATGTTGCGCCGCGAACGGTTTGATTACCTGATCAGCACCGGTTTCGCCGGCGCGCTCGAAAAAGAGCTGCGGGTCGGACATCTTCTGGTCGCGGATAATTATTCGAGTCCGAAACTTCTCGCGTCGCCTGAGCTCGAGCTGGCCGATGAAACAACTTTTCTCGGCCGATTGGCAACGGTGCCGCGGATGATTGAGTCGATCGAGCAGCGCGAAATGTTGAACAAACGAACGGGCGCCGCCGCCGTGGATATGGAAACGGAAACCATCGCCGAACTTTGTGCGGCGCATGATCTGCCGATCCTTTCCCTGCGGGCGATCAGCGACACGGCAGAGGAACCGTTCCCGGCTCCGGCCAATGTTCTGTTCGATCTGGCGGCGCAGAAGACCAATTTTGCGCGTCTTGGTTCCTATCTGGTCACGCATCCCGCCGCGTTCCACCGGCTGAACGCTTTTCGGCAGCGGATCGGGATCGCCCGGAGAATGCTCGCGGCAGCGCTCGACAAAATTCTACGGGCGAATCTGATTTAAATTGCCGGCTCGATGTGGACGAGCACATCGGCGATGCGCGCGTCGATTTGTTTGATGGCGTCTTTCACCAAATGCGCGATGTCATGGCCTTCGCGGACGGAAATCGCACCATCGACGCCGACGTGCAGATCCACGTAAAACGAAATTCCCATTTTGCGGACGAGACACTTCTCGACGTTGACCACGCCGACGACAGAAGCGGCGGCCTGCTGGATCTTCGAAACAATTTCGCCGCGCGGCGCCGTGTCGAGCATCTCTTGCAACGCGGGTAAAAGAAGCCGGAATCCATTTGTTCCGATCACCGCGCAGGCGAACAGCGCGGCCCAGTCATCGGCGCTGTACCATTTTTCGCCGCCGATGAGGGCGACCGAAATGCCGATGAACGCTGCGATCGACGTCAACGCGTCGGCTCGGTGATGCCAGGCGTCGGTTTGGATCGCGGTGCTCTCCACGTTTTTGCCGAGACGAATCACGACGTGATAGAGAATTTCCTTCACGGCCACGACCACGATCAACACGACGAGCGTGAACGGCGCCGGACCGTGATGCGGGACAAAGATTTCGCGAACGCTTTGAATCGCGAGACCAATGGATGCCAGGAGGACCCCCATGGCCACAATCGCCGCCGCCAGCGGCTCGGCTTTTCCATGTCCGTAGGGATGCGTTTCGTCCGGCGGTCGCGCGGCAAACTTGAGACCGCCCCAGATCACGACCGATCCCGCGATATCGAGCGCGGATTCGATTCCATCGGCGATCAGGACGTAGGAATTGCCGAAGAGGCCCGCGGAAATTTTCGCGGCGGCAAGGACCACGTTCACCAGCATCCCGATGAGCGCGATCCGCGCGCCGCTTTGCATATTGCCGGCCGGATCGTTCGCGATAGGCTGAGCTCGCTGCGCCATTATGGAGAAAACTTTTAAGGCCGCCGTTTACGAAACGCACGGAAATCCGGCGGAGGTTTTGCGCGTGGTCGAACTTCCCCGGGCGCAGCCGGCGGCAAACGAAGTCGTCGTCAAGATGTCGGCGGCGCCGATTAATCCAGCGGATCTGAATGGCATTGAAGGCAAGTATCCGATCAAGGCGCCGTTACCGGCCATACCGGGAATGGAAGGCGCGGGATCGGTGATCGAAATCGGGTCGGCGGTGCGCGATCTCGCGGTTGGGACGCAGGTTATTTTGCCGCACAACTTCGGGACGTGGCGCGAGATTGCCGTGATTCCCGCGGACAGACTCGTCGCCGTCCCGAAAGAGATCGAGCCGATCCAGGCTGCGATGTTGAAAGTGAATCCAATCACCGCCTGGCGCATGATCCACGACTTTGTTTCGTTGCGGAAAGGCGATTGGCTGATTCAGAACGCGGCGAATTCCGGCGCGGGCCAGTGCGTGATCCAAATCGCCCGCGAACTGGGATTCAAAACCGTGAACGTGGTCCGGCGACCTGAATTGGTCGAAGAACTGCACTCGTTAGGCGGCGATGTCGTTCTGGTCGACGGCGAAAATCTACGTGATGAAGTGGCTGGCGCGACTGGCAAAGCGCCAATTCGACTGGGGTTGAATGCGGTTGGTGGCGAGAACGGATTGCGCGTCGCGAAATGCCTGGCATCGGACGGAACAATGGTGACGTATGGCGCGATGAGTTTGGAGCCGCTCTGCATTCCAAACGGCATGTTCATTTTCAAGAACCTGCGGTTTACCGGATTTTGGGTAAACAAATGGTACGAAGCCGCGACGGCTCAAGAGCGCGCCGAAACTTTTGCGCCGCTCTTTGAAATGGGGAAACGCGGATTGTTGCGGACGAAAGTGGAAAGGGTGTATTCGCTGGAGGAAGCGAAAGCGGCCATTGCTCATGCGTCCCAGAACAAACGAACCGGGAAGATCGTGTTTCGGTTTTAAGCTCCAAGCACCAAGCACCAAGCTCCAGAGAAGCTCCAAACATCAAGCTCCAAACGTTGCCGCGGAGTTTGGAATTTGGTGCTTGGGATTTCTCTGGAGCTTGGTGCTTGGAATTTGGAGCTTTCGGCCGCAGGCCGATCACTGCTGCGGTGCGGGTTCTTTTTTCGGCTGGCGCTTGAGGAGCGTGATCTGTTTGATCCTCGCGGAATCAGACGGGCTCCAGGTCGCGACATCTGGGTCGTCTTTGAAGGCGTTGTGCACCAGTCGGCGTTCGTAGGAATTCATCGGCTCGAGTTGCAACGATCGGCCGGAAATCCGCACACGCTCGGCCAGCTCCCGCACCCGTTGCACAATGCGATCTTCGCGCATCGAGCGGTAATGCTCGCAATCGACGATCACTTTCGGCGCGTCTTTGTCTTTCGACTGAATGAGCCGGTTCAACAGAAACTGGATCGCCTCCAGCGTCTCGCCATCGCGGCCGATCAGAGTGTGCGCTTCTTCCATGTAAATCTGTAACGTCGGATTGCCGCCTTCGCTTTGAGTTTCGTCGATCTGCACGACGAAACCGAGATAGCCGAGGATCGTGTCGAGTAATTCCTTGGGCGTCATCGTCGTCCTTTTTTCTTCCCCGGCGCTGCAATCTTTTCCAGGACCGGCGCCGGCAGTCTCCGGTTCTGGTAAAGCTGCAGAATCGTGAACAGGTTCTGCGTCGTGTAATATAATGCCAAGGCCGCCGCGAAATTGTAGCAGAAAATCAAAAAGATCAGCGGCATGAACATCATCACGCGTTGTTGCGTGGAATCGCCCGTCTTCGGCGTCATCCGCATCAGCCAAAGATTGGTCGCGCCCATGATGAGCGGGAGAATATTGATCGGCAACCCCGCGGGGCTCCCGAGAATCGGAATCCAGCCGAGGCCCGGAATGGTGAAAAGCGTGTCGGGCTGGGAAAGATCTCTGACCCAGAGGAAGCGCGCGTTCCGCAATTCCGCCGCCTGCCCGAGCATGCTGAAAAGTCCGAAGAAAATCGGGATCTGAATCATCATCGGCAAACAACCGCCGACCGGATTCACCCCGTGCTCTTTGTAGAGCTTCATGACTTCCTGGTTCATCCGGGTCGGATCGTCCTTATATTTTTCCTTCAGCTCCTGCATTTTCGGCGCGAGCGCCGACATCTTGCGCATCGATCGGTTGGCTTTGTTTTGAAGCGGCCAGAGCACGCCTTTCACGCAGGCGGTGAGGAGCACGATGGAGAACCCGTAATTGCCGATCCAGCTGTGGATCAGGTTCATGAAATTGAGCAGGAACTGGCTGATCAACTTCCACATCCCGAAATTCATGATCTCGGCTTCGTTGTGCTCGAGTTTCGCGAGACGGCCGTAAAGTTTCGGGCCGGCGTAAAGTTGGAAGCGAACCGTGGTCGTTTGTCCTGGCTGGACTTGGAACCCCGGCATGCCGATCGCGCCTTCGATGCCGAGCAGCGCCGGGCCTTCAGCTTGTTTGATGTCGAACGGCTTCGCCCAAAGCTCGACGCCTTTCGCGTTCAGCGGCGTGATCAAATCCGTGAAGAACTGGTTGGTCATGCCAGCCCATTCGACGTTGTTGATTTTCTCGCGGTAAACCTCCTGGGCCGCACGTTTCTGCACCCCGATGAGGGGATAGTTTTGCACGGCGAACCAATTCACATCGGTGCTGCCCGCCTTCCCATTCGCGTACCAGGCGAGGCGAGTGTAAGCCGGCATATCCTTGGGATGAATCGGGCGGGTTGAGCCGAGGGTGACGAAATAGCCGGCGTTGCTGTAGGGCTGCGCGCCGTCGTTACGAAAATCGACGTCCATTTCCGCGACGAAGTTGTCTTTCTTCTCTGTCGCCGGCGGAAAGAAAAAACGCTTGCGAACGGTCACGCCTTCCGGCGTCTTGCGTTCGAACTGGACGCTGCCGTCGGGCTGTTTCTCCATCGAGAATTCGGGTAACGAAACTGCGTCCGGCTGTTCAACGATCGCGCCGATCGGCGTTCGGTCCGGCGAATTGAGTTCGACGCGGTTTCCGCTATCGACGGTGTGATTGAGAAGAACCGCTTCCGTGATTGCGCCGCCGCGATTCGTCAGCCGCAACTCGACGTCGCCGTTCGTAAGCGTTTCCGTTTTCTCGGCGAACGCCGGAACAGAGTCGGCGGGTGTGGCCGAGGGCGAGCTGACTGCAAGCGGCGATGCAGAAGCGGTCGGTGAAGTTGCCGCCGCTGGCGAACTACCTGGCGTGGGCGACGCGGCAATCGGCCCGGGCACCGGCTGAGGCGGCCGCAAATGCGTTGCCGTGTAAGCGTACCAGCCGATCAGCCCGAGGACGCAAACGGTAATGGCAACCCATGCTTGGCGATCCATAATCGTTGCCCGCCGGGCTATTCACAGACAATCGAGGCAGCGTGCGCGTGTTCGCATTCAGCCGTCCGCGGCGGAACGGGGTCAGGGCCGCGGCCGCCCCATGGATTGCAGCGACCGACCCGGCAGATACCCAGCCACGTTCCGCGCAAAATCCCGTGCGTCTCCAACGCCTGAAGAAAATAGACCGAGCACGTCGGTTCAAAGCGGCAGCCGCCGCCGGGCCCGGCCAAAAAATGGAGCACGGGCGAAAGCACGATTTGGTAACCGCGAATAAGAATACGCGCCAGAAAAAGCATCAGGGCGCTAGAATAGAAGCGCGCTCCGCGAGGCGCAACCACTCATCTTTTAACTGCTGATGAGTTGCGTTCGCCGCATACGGCCGCGCCACGACCACGATCCAGAGGCCGGTTTGCAATCGCGGTTGTTCCGTTCGCACAATGTCGCGCAGCCGCCGGCGGACTCGGTTCCGGGTCACAGCGGTTCCGATATGTTTCGGCGTGATGAAGCCGGCCCGAAAAGATTGCTCCTCTTTCACTTTCGCAGCGCCGAGGACCAAGTAGCGACCACGCTCGGTCGTCCCCTGCCCTTTCACCCGGGCGAACTCGGATGAGAGCGTAAGGCGTTTCGTTTTCGGAAACGACAGTGATGTCCTGCTCATGCTCCTGATCCTTCTGGAAAGATTAGGATCAGGATCATGAGCATGAGCAAGAATAGAAAAAGCAAAAGGCTTCCCGCAGCGGAACCGCGGGAAGCCTTTCGTTAATCGACAGGGCGCTGGATTACGGGCTCGGACTGGAAGTCGTCGTCGTCGTGTTCGTCGTCTCCTTCGTTTCCTTCGTCTTTTCCGTGGTCGGGTTCACGACCGTCGTGTTTTTCTCCACTTTCTTCTCCGGCGCCGGGGAAGAAGCGGTGGTGGGAGCGACGACGGTCTTTTCTTCGCAGGCTCCGAGAAGCGCAGCGCTGGCTAAAATGCAGATTAATTTTTTCATAAGTTTGGATTGGTTGACCATCTTGGACATTGCTGAATCGAATCGCACGAAGCTCGCGGCCTTGCCGAAGAATTACTTTGGCGAAAACCGCGTCCGCCCTAGAACGGCGCTTTGTACTTCAGTCCGTGCGCTTCCGCTACGGCGGCGTAAGTAACTTTGCCATCGCGCGTGTTAATGCCGCCGATCAGCGCCGGCTGTTTCTTGCAGGCTTTTTCGAGCCCGTGGTCGGCGAGCAGCTCGGCGTAGCGCGCGGTCGCGTTGCTCAAGGCCTGCGTCGAAGTGCGGGCATATGCGCCGGGCATGTTCGCGACGCAGTAATGCACCACCTCTTCTTTCACGTAGACGGGATTTTGGTGTGTCGTCGCATGTGAGGTTTCCGCGCAACCACCCTGATCGATCGCGATGTCCACGAAGACACTGCCCGGCCTCATTTTCCGCAACATTTCGCGAGTGATCAGCTTCGGCGCTTTCGCCCCGGGAACGAGCACCGCGCCGATGAGAAGATCGGTCGTCGGCATTAGTTCCGTGAGATTCGCTTCGTTCGAATAGAGCGTCTTCACATTGGGCATCGTTAAATCGAGGAAGCGCATCCGTTCGCCGTCGACTTCGAGGATCGTCACATCGGCCTTCAATCCGAGCGCCATCCGCGCCGCGTTCACTCCCGACGTTCCCCCGCCGATGACAACCACCTTGCCCGGCAACACTCCCGGCACACCGCCCAGCAACACCCCGCTCCCGCCGTTGTGCTTCGCCAAATAATACGCGCCCATCACGACCGACATGCGTCCCGCAATCTCGCTCATCGGTTCGAGCAACGGCAGCTTGTTGCCGACCTGGATTGTTTCGTAAGCAACCCCAGTCACGCCCGATTTCAGCAGCGCTTCCGTCAACGGTTTGCTCGCCGCCAGATGCAGATAGGTGAAAAGGATCTGCTCCTTGCGCAGAAGTCCATACTCCGCCTTCAACGGTTCCTTCACTTTCACGATCATCTCCGCCTGCGCGTAAACTTTTTTTGCGGTGTCGATGATCTGCGCCCCGGCGTCGATGTAAGCCTGGTCAGGATAACCGGAGCCAATGCCTGCGCTTTTCTGCACGAGGACGGTGTGTCCTTTCCGCGTCAACATCAACGCCGTGGAAGGAATCAGCCCGACCCGATGCTCTTGCGCTTTAATTTCTTTCGGAACGCCGATGATCATGGAGAAGAGAGTGATGAGTGATCAGTGACCAGTGACAAGTTAAAAATGCGCGCGCTGCCTGATTTTCTGGTCACTGCCCACTGGTCACTGATCACTTTCTAATTCAACGACGGATCGTCCGGCGCGGCGGCGAGCATTTTGTACCACGGGCCCAGATCGCGCATGATTTCGAACCAAAGCTTCGGCAAACGGGCCGGCGCCAGAGCAGCGCGCGTCGGTTTTTGCAGAATCCAGGCTTTCTGTTTCATCTCTTCCTCGAGCTGACCTGCACTCCAGCCGGCGTAACCGACAAAGGCCCGAATCGATGCCGGATCTTCGTCCACCAGCTGATGCGCTTCGTCGATCCCGACGTTGTGATTCAACTTCAATCCCTCGCCTTTCTGCCACTCGAACGCGGCGAACATCAGCTGGTTTTTTCCAACTGGTCCGCCGAGAAAGACCGGAATGTCGCCGAGACCTTCGGGCGCCGGCTCATTGACGAGATCGGCTACCTGCTTGTCGAGCGGGCGATTAAGAATCACACCGAGCGCGCCATCTTCGGCGTCGTGCTCGGAGATGAAGAGCACCGCGCGCCGAAAATTCGGATCGAGCATATTCGGATGGGCGACGAGCAGCGAACCCGCCAGGCTCAGCGGCATTCCCTCACCAAGATTGCGCATGAGAAACTAGAAGGCGCGTGCTCCGGGCGCGCAAGCGCTTTCAGGCTCTTCCTTCGTAATCGTGCTCCTGCTCGTGCTCGTGCTCGACGACCACGGAAGGAAGATCGATCACGAGCAGGAGCACGAGCACGATTACGACTTTGTGCTGATCAGCGCGCGGTCGCGCAGCTCAAACACTGGACCGCCGAGGTGTTGGTCGCGCCACTGCATGGTCGTCGCGGTCACGAGCTTTTGGGCGTCTGCCGGCAAATGCGCGAGCAAGGCATTGCGGCGAACCGGATCCAGCTCGCCGAAAATATCGTCGATCAACAGCAGCGGAAGGACGCCTTCTTCCTCCGCGAACAACTGCGCCTGGGCAATTTTCAACGCGAGCGTGATCGTCCGCTGTTGGCCCTCGGAAGCGAATTGCGGCGCTTTCTTTCCCTGGACGACCAATTCGATGTCGTCGCGATGCGGACCGACAATCGTCTGGCGCAATCGCAATTCCTGGGCGTGCGAATCGTGGAGGTCTCGCGCGAAATCGTCCTCATTCCCCGGAGCGAATCGAAGCTCGATGTTTTCTTCCACGCCGCTGATCTGCCGATGTGCCTGGGCCGCAAGCGGCGTCAAACGCTCGACCAATCGTCCTCTCATGGCGCTCAATTTTGTTCCGTGCTCGATGAGCGGCTGTTCGTACGCGGCAATCTCGCGCGGTCGTGACGGCGCTGACTTCAGCAGCGCATTACGCGAACGCAAAGCTCGTTCGTAGGCACGCAAGCTTGGCCGGTAAAGCGGATCGATCTGGCTCCCAAGAAAATCGAGATAACGCCGGCGCGCGTCCGAGCCGCCGCGGACAAGCTCAATATCCATGTTCGCGAACGAAACCACGCGAGCCAGACTCAGATATTCGCCAAGTGTTTTCTGTTCGACCTCGTCGATCGAGACCTTTCGCCGCAATCCGCTGTAACGAAATTCGAGCCGATGATTTTCGATTCGACCGGAAACGCCGAAGGACTTTTCACCAAATCGGATCACCGGCGCGAGCGTGGAACTTCGCTGGGATTGGAGCCGGAGAAGAACGCACGCCGCTTCCAGGATCGAAGTCTTACCCTGGCCGTTGCGTCCGAGAAAAAAGTTAAAGCCCGGGGCGAGCTCGACTCGAAGCGATTCGAAGCAGCGAAAATGTCGGAGCTGAAGTTCGGAAAGCATTTGGCAGGGACGGCGCGCTGCGCCGTCCGCAGGCTAGCACACCAATGTGCGGATTGCCGCGGACGCATGGCTGCACCGTCGCGGACGCCGCAGCGCGGCGTCCCTACCTCACAGATTGAGCAATTGAAGCTTGCTCGTCATCTGCGTCACGACAGGCGCGGGATGACAATACGCTCCGCTGATCGGCGTGATATCGGCTGGCGCGAGTCCAGCCGCGGCGGCGATAAAATTGTGATTGGCCAGCACACCATTTGTCGCATCGAGCCCGATCCAGCCCGCCCCCGGCAGAAAAACTTCCGTCCAGGCATGAAGCGAACCTTCGGCGCGCTTCGTCTCGGAATCGCTTTCCCGCAAATAACCACTCGTTAGGCGAGCCGCCAATCCCATTTGGCGCAGTATCTCCGCCAGCAAGACCGCGACGTCGCGGCACGCGGCCCGTCCGCGACGAAGCGTTTCCACCGGGGAGAGCGCTTCGCCTTCCTCTCGCCGCTCGTAACCGATGCACTCGTGCAACCGCTTATTGAGATCGACCAGCGCCTCGACTGTTCCCCTTCGCTTTTTCGCGGTCGGGGCGGCCCAGCCCGGCACTTTCAGTTCCTGTTTCACCCGCGGTTCCCGATAAGCGGCCAGCAAATCCCGCGTGCGCTTGTCGTATTCGAACGGCATTTCCACGGCGTCGCGCTCGAGAATGAAATGGAACGGATCTTTTTCATCCAGATCGAGATTGATCGCGAGCCGGAAGGTCAACTCCTTCGAGCGCTCGGGAAAATAACAGGACGCGACGGTGTTTTCGAAAACGTCTCGCGAGTATCGGACTGTCGCTTTCGGTGTCGTCGTAAAATCGAGGCGGCGCACCCGGCTGAAGCGATCGCTTCGCGGAAAAAGGCGCACGTCGTGGGGCGAAAAACCGACCGGCTCCTCGTAACGATAGGTCGTTTGATAGCGCAAACCGAGCTTCACGGCGTAACCTATGGCACTCCCCGTTCCTCGTCCCACAAAGAATAAGTAGAAGTACTATAAAAAAAAGTTTGCAGGCGCGGCAGGCGTAGATTAAAAAGGGCTCAGATTAAAAAATGTTCTGGGGGGAACAGCCGCCCTTCACGTCCATCGGATGTGGGGGGCGGTACTTTTTTGGGGACATGCGATCGTGAATCCTGACCAGTCCGGACGCCGCCGAAAATTTTCCTGGCCGGCTGCGTTTACCCTCAGCGTCCTGATCGTCGCCGCGCTTTCGGTGTTCGTTTTTCTGCGGCTGGAAACGTGGCCCGCTCGCACCGCCAAGCAGGGCACGGCGGAACTCGAACGGGTCGGCCGCGAGGTGCGCGACGCGCTCGTCGAAATGGCGCAGCTCAAGCCGCGGGTGACGGTCAACAATCGGATTTATCTCGAGCGCACGACGGCCACAGCAGAGCTGGCGATTCTTTCGCGCCAGATCGAAGTCGAACACGAATTCGAGCACACCTGGGCGGGAAGCACGAAACGCGTGAAGTTGCACGGGACGTTCACGGCAAAAGCCGGCTTCGATTTGCAACACGACGTGGCGGTCGATCTCCAGCCGGAAGCGATCGCGATCAATCTGCCGCACGCGACGATTCTCGGCGTCGAACAAAAACAGGTCGAAGTGCTCGCATTCGAAAATGGTTTTTGGAACCGAATCTCGGCGGCGGATGTGGAAGCGCAGCTCGCCACCTTGCCGGAACTCGCGCGACAAAAGGCAGCCGAGAGCGGCATTCTCGCCGAAGCGGAGACGGCATTGCAGACTCAGCTCAACGAACGCATCCACGCCGACCGGCCGGTGCGGCTGAGCTTTCAAGATACCGCGGCGAAAGATTAGCGCCGCCTCGATCCATCTTTCCGCCCCGGCATTTTGCGGCTAAAGGATGAACCCGCACAATGCGCCTTCGACGACCCGTCCTCATTTTGGCTGCGACGCTCCTCGTCGTGTCGCTCCTGGTCGTTTGCTTCGCTCCGCTTCTCGTTTCCGGCGGACTAAGATGGTGGGCGCAACGCGCGGCCAGTCGCGAAGGCTTGCGCCTCGAGCTCGGAGAAATTGAAGCGCCGTATCTTCATCCGGTAATCATTCGCAATCTGCGGCTGCGCAACGGAGCGGACGCGCAATTTCAAATTGATGGCACGGCTCAACGTCTCGAAGTCGGTCTCAGCCTCGCCGGAATTTTCTCCGGCTCCAAACGTTCACTGCGTTCTCTGAAGATCGAAGGCCTGACCCTCGGCATCACCCGAAATCCAGCGGCGAGTGCGCGCCCAAGCCGAATCGCCTGGTCGCTTCTCCAGCATTTGCAGGCCGACAATTTCAATTTCTCGTCAGTCAACCTTCACCTCGACGACGGCGTCACTACGATGGATGTGCGCGATGGCACGCTCACCGGTTCCGAGTTGGAAGCCGGCTCGCTCACGGCCCGTGAAATCACCATCGCGGCACCCTGGTTTCGCGAGACCTTCGCGAATGTGCGCGGCGCGACTTCCTGGCAGGAGAACCGGCTTTCCATCGGCGCGCTCAGCCTGATTCGCGGGCTCGATATCGACACCATCACGATCGATCTCTCGCAGATCGGCGAGAGCCGCGTCGGGATGGAGGTGAACGTCGACGCCTTCGGCGGAAAGATCCGCGCCAGCATTTCGAGCAACGATCGCGACGGAAAACGCACCTGGGATGTGGCCGGCAATGGCACCGGCATCTCGCTCGCGCAAATGTCGGACGCGCTCGAATGGACGAATCGGGCCAGCGGTTCGCTGCACGCCAGCAAATTCACCTTTCGCGGCGAAATGAACGATCTTTCCAACGCCTCCGCCGCTCTTTGGGCCGAGATCAGCGGCCTGACCTGGCGCGATCGCACCGCCGACACGGTGATGATCGGCGCGTCGCTCTACAACCGCGAAATCCAGGTGGAGCAACTTTACATTAAGCAGCGCAACAACCAGCTCACCTTGACCGGCGAATTTGGTTGGCCGGAAAAATGGACGAACGAATTCAGGCCGGCGTTTCGCGGCGATCTGACGGCATCGATCAACGATCTCGGTGAATTCGCGCGACTATTCGGATGGAGTCCGCCGGATTTCGCCGGTCAACTTTCCGCTAACGGAAGCGTCAATGCGCACGAAGGAAAACTCGGCGGCCATCTTTCAGTTACTGGAAATTCTCTGGTCCTTTTCCGTTCCCCGATCGAATCGCTCGAGATGAAGCTCGACCTGGAGGAAGCGCGCGTCACGATCACCCAGCTTGAGCTTCGCCAGACCGGCGACTTCTTTCATGGCGAAGGAAGTTTCGCGCTCAGCGGCGAGCACTCTTACAGCGGCGCGTTTCAAACTTCCGTCGCGCAGATCGCGAATTACCGCGGTTTCATTCCGCAAGAAATGATGCCCTGGCCTCTGGAAGGTTCGGTGGCGGCGGAATGGAAAGGCCGCGGGGCGACCGACAGCGGTTCCGGAACGTGGCACGCACGGGCGCAGAATCTTCGCCTCACCAGCGGCGCCCTCGTTCCGTTCGATGTCGAGCTGGAAGCGGATTACTCACCGGAAGACATTTTCTTTCGGCAGTTCCACTTCTGGAATCAACACGCTGACTTGAGCGCATTTGTCGGCGTGGCGAAAAATTACTTTCAGGTGCAGGACCTGCGCTTCAAATTAAACGGACATTCGCGATTGAGCGGGAACGTCTTCCTGCCGATCTCCGCGGCAAAAATTCGAGAGAACTTCTCGTGGCTGGTCTCGCTCAGCGCCGACCCGTTCTTCGACGTCGATCTCACGCTTGATGCGCTCGATCTCGCCGAATTCGCCGGTGCGGTAAAAACAAAACCTGACTTGTCCGGCCAGGCGACCGCCCAACTCCAACTCTCCGGAACGCCTGGCTCACTCCAGGGCAAAAGCGAAATTCATTTTCGCGATTTCGTTCTCGATAACTCGCCGGCGATGAGCGCCGATCTGGATGCGAATCTCACCTTCGGCATGGCTAACCTCAAAGCGAGCGTCGCCGTCCGCGGTTCCAATCCGGCGACGATCGCAGCGGCCGTGCCGATCCAATTGGAGAAACACGAATCCGAGTTTGCCCTAGCTAGCAACGGCCCATTGTCCGCGACCCTGAATTGCCCGCCCCTTTTCCTCACGCAATTGCCCAGTTTCATTTCACGCGGTGTTTTCACGCGCGGAATTCTGAGCGGAAATCTGCTCGTCTCGGATTCCCTTCGGCATCCGCTCGTCTTCGGCAGTGTGAATCTCGTGGACGGCCAGCTTCTGCGCGGCTCCGCGATCTCAGCTGGAGTGAACTTCAAAGGCCGGAATGCGATCATCGATTTCGCTCACTTAAAAGACCGCGACGCCGACGTCTCCGCTCGCGGCGAGATCAATTTCGAGGATGTCTTCGATATCCGTGTCGCTCTCGCGCCGAGCACACCGCTAACTCCAACGATGGCGTTGAGCGGCGAAGACTGCGTCGGTGACGTTGCGTTTCACGCCTCGCCAGCCGTGACGCGGCTCGGCGGTTCTGCCGATCAAATCAATCTTCGCGGAAACATTGACGGCTCAGGCTGGATGATCTCCCTTCGCCAGGAAAAATCGCCCGATACCGAAAGCGCGGACGAGACGGTTTCGCCTGTCACTTGGGCCGTGTGCCGTGACGGCAAGACCCTTTCGCTCGGCTTTGCGCCGGTGCTATTTCCCTAGCCATGGTCCCAGCTTCTCGCGCAGTTCCGGCGTCAGATTGATCCGAAGATTGGCATCCATCTGGACGAAGCCACCGTCGGCCCGGCACAACATCAGGCGCACGGAACGCGTCCCCGGCGATCCGGCGAGAATCGTTTGCACCTCCCGGAGCTCTTCTCCGGTCGTCGCCGGCGAGAACGACAGAACCAACGGCGATTCCGTCTCCGAATGGCCGTTGCCGTTGCCGTTCGACTCGTTAGGCAACGTCGCCGCATTGCTCTTGGTCGTCAGGATTTTCGCCCGTTGCGCGACCGCCCGCAGCCCGTCATCGCGCCGGTCCAGCGTTCCATGAACGGCGAGAACGCGTCCGAGGACGAGAGCCTCGGCGACGGTCGTGTAAACTTCGTTCCAGAGAACGACCTCGAGAGTTGCGGTGAGGTCCTCGAGAAAAACAACCGCGAACGGCTTGCCTTCCTTCTTGGTGAACTTCTTGTCTACCTGGACGATAGCGCCCGCGATCTTGAACGACGCGCGATCTGCCAGCTCGTTCAGCGAGGTGATCGTCAAATACTTCCCTTCCACCAGGACGTTCGCGTAAGCGTCCAGCGGATGTCCGGTCACGTAAAAACCAAGCAGCTCTTTTTCGTACGACATCTTTTCGTGTTCGGTCCACGGAATGATGCGGCGCGATGTTGGTTTTGGGGCCGGCGCAGGCATGTCGTCGAACAGTGAAACCTGGCCGCTCGCGCGATCGCGTTGCGAGGCCGCCGCGGCCGCCATCGATTCGTCGATGCACCCGAAGAGCTCCGCGCGTTCGCGCCCGAGAAAATCGAACGCTCCGCATTTGATGAGGTTCTCGAGGATCTTTTTGTTCGCCACCCGCGAGTCGAGCCGTTTGCAAAAATCTTCCAGCGAAGAGAACTCGCCGCCAGCTTCGCGTTCTTTGATCGCGATCTCCATCGCCCCCTCGCCCACGTTCTTGATCGCCGCCAGTCCGTAGCGGATGGCGTTGTAGCCGGGATCGATGATCCCGGCCTTTGGTTGCGGCGCGTTTTCGAGGCCGGGATCAGCGATCCCGGCTACAGCTTCCGGCGTGAACTTCAGGCTGCTTCGATTCACGTCCGGCGGCAGAATCGGAATGCCCATCCGTTTGCACTCGCCCACGAACGTCGAAATCTTGTCCGTGTTATTGATTTCGTTGCTCAGCAATCCCGCCATGAATTCGACGGGATAATTCGCCTTCAGATACGCGGTCTGATAACTGATCAACCCATACGCCGCGCTGTGGCTCTTGTTGAATCCGTAGCCGGCAAACTTCTCCAGCAAATCGAAAATCGCGTTCGCTTTTTTCTCCGGGATTTTGTTTTCGCGCGCGCACCCTTCGATGAAATTGGCGCGCTCTTTTGCCATCTTCTCCTTGTCCTTTTTTCCCATCGCGCGCCGGAGAAGATCGGCCTGGCCTAACGAGTAACCGGCCAGGCGGCTCGCCGCCGCCATCACTTGTTCCTGATAAATCATCACGCCGTAGGTGTCGGCGCAGACTTCTTCGAGGAGCGGGTGTTCGTAGCGGATTTTCGCGAGCCCCTTTTTGCGCTTGATATAATCCGGGATCAGGTCCATCGGCCCCGGCCGATAAAGCGCGCTCAACGCGATGATGTCGTCGATCGATTTGAAATCGAATTGCTTGCAGAACCCGGTCATGCCGCCTTCCAACTGGAAGATGCCGATCGTCTCGGCGCGGTTGAGGAGCGCGAACGTTGCCGGATCGTCGAGCGAAACCTGGGCGAGCGAAAATTCCGGAATCCGTTTTCGGATCAACTCCTCGGCATCGTGGAGCACGGTCAGGGTGCGTAACCCGAGGAAATCCATCTTGAGCAGGCCGAGATCGTTTAGCGGCCCCATCGGATACTGGGTGATAACTTCTTTCTCTTTCGGATCGCGGCGGAGCGGGACGTATTCGGAGAGATCGCGGTCGCCAATCACGATGCCGGCAGCGTGGACCCCAAAATTGCGCGAACGGCCTTCGAGCAAGGTGGCGTGGTCCCAGAGCTGGCGCGTCGCCGGTTCGGTCTCGATCGCGCGCCGCAATTCCGGATTCGCCAGCGCGGATTCCGCGAGCGTGATGTTCTGTTGTCCCGGTCCGCTCGGGATCATGCGCGCGAGCCGATCGGCTTCACCATAGGAAAGTCCAATCACGCGGCCAACGTCGCGCACCGCGCTCTTTGCATTCATTTTGTTGAACGTCACGATTTGGGAGACCCGGCGTTCGCCATATTTTTGGCGGACGTATTCCAGCACTTCGCCGCGCCGGTCCTTACAAAAATCGACGTCGATATCGGGCGGAGAAACTCGTTCCGGATTCAGGAATCGCTCAAAGATCAATCCGAACTGAAGCGGATCGATATCTGTGATTCCCAAAACGTAGGCGACGAGCGACCCGGCCGCGGAACCACGACCCGGTCCCACCGGAATCCCGCGTTGCTTCGCGAAATGGATGAAGTCCCAGACGATCAAAAAATAACTGACGAATCCCGTGCGCTCCAGAATGTCGACCTCGTAGTCGAGCCGCTTGATCAATTCCGAATCCGTCCCGGCGCGTTCCCCGTAGCGTTCGTGCAGACCTTTGTAACAAAGCTCGCGCAGATAAGCCTCACGCGTCTTTCCTTCCGGCACCGGATATTCGGGATACTTCGAAACGCCGAATTCCAATTCCAGATTGATTCGGTCGGCAATAGCGAGCGTGTTCGTGATTGCCTCGGGGTAGTCCGGAAACAACGCCCGCATTTCATCGGGCGACTTGAAATAGAGGTCCGGCTGGTAGCGCATTCGCCGCTCATCGTGCACCATCCGGCCCGTCCCGATGCAAACCATCACGTCGTGAGTCTCGTGATGACTGCGCTCGAGAAAATGGACGTCGTTCGCCGCGACTAATCCAAGTCCGAATTCCTGCGCAAGACGCGGCAACACCTGGTTGCATTTGTGCTGCGCCTCGATGCCGTGGTCGTGCATTTCGAGGAAAAAATTTTCCGCGCCGAGAATGTCGCGAAACTCAGCCACGCTTTGCCGCGCCTTGGCGAGATTATCTGATTGGATCGCCATGTTGATCTCGCCTTTGAGGCAACCGCTCAGCCCGATCAATCCGGCCGAATGTTTCGCGAGGAGTTCCTTGTCGATCCGCGGCTTGTAATGAAACCCATCGAGATGCGCGATGGAGATCATCTTTACCAGGTTGCGGTAACCGGTTTCGTCCTTCGCCAGGAGCGTGAAATGATAGGCGGCGTCGCGCTGGTTCGCCGGCCGGTCTTTGATCGTGCCGGGCGCCATGTAGGCCTCGCAACCGATGATCGGTTTGATTCCGGCGTTCGTGGCCGCCTGGTAAAACTCAATCGCGCCGTGAAGATTTCCGTGGTCGGTGATCGCGACCGCGGGCATCCCGAGTTCCTTCGCCTTTTTCATCAGCTCCTTCATCCGCACCGCGCCGTCGAGAAACGAGTATTCGGTGTGGAGATGAAGGTGGACGAAAGAATCGGAAGGCATCCGACGGCACTATAACCATAAGCCGTCCGAGGCGGTCAAATTCACGAGGGAACGCGGTGCGCCTCAGCTTGGTAGGGACGCCGCGCTGCGGCGTCCATGGGGTCAGATACAACCTCGCCCGAAGGAAAAATCGCCGTGCGGCGGACGGCGCAGCGCGCCGTCCCTACCATTTCATTGAAAGAAAACATTTCGATGTTGCACGAATTCGGGCGCGTTGCTAAGAGAGCACGTGCGGCGAATCTCCGAAACGGATTTGAAAGAGCGCAGGCGTTTCGGCATGCTCGTTGTGCGACTGAAAACAAACACGCGCCGCAATTGAATCCGACATGAAAAAGCTCGAAGCGATCATCAAGCCGTTAAAACTCGAGGAAGTGAAGGAAGGCCTGGCCGAGCTCGGCATCGAGGGCATGACGGTCACGGAAGTGAAAGGCTTCGGACGGCAGAAGGGCCACACCGAGATTTATCGCGGCAGCGAATACACCGTAGATTTCCTGCCGAAAGTGAAAGTCGAAGTCGTGCTCGCTGACGAAATGGTGGACAAGGCGGTGAGCGTGGTCGTTGGCGCAGCCAAGACCGGCAAGATCGGCGACGGAAAAGTTTTTGTGCTCCCGGTCGAGCACGCCGTGCGCATTCGCACGGAAGAAATCGGCGAGAAAGCAGTCTAGCGTTGAAGCGATAAAGGGTTGAAGCGTTGAAGCGGGAAGAGACCGACCGCTGCAACGCTTCAACTTTTTAACCCTATAACCAACACCAATGGCCAAAGACAAAACCGCCTCTGACGTAACCAAGATGATCAAGGACCACGACGTGAAGCTCGTGGATTTCAAATTCACCGATCTGCCGGGCTCCTGGCAGCATTTCACCACCACGCTCACCGAATATAACGAGGAGATCTTTACCGACGGCCTCGGCTTCGACGGTTCGAGCATCCGCGGCTGGCGCGCCATCAACGCCAGCGACATGCTCGTCATCCCCGATCCGACGACGGCGTGGGTCGATGTTTTTAATGCCGAGCCGACGTTGAGCCTGATCTGCACCATCGTCGATCCGATCACGCGCGAGCCCTACGATCGCGACCCGCGGGGCGTCGCGGAAAAAGCGGAAGCCTACCTGCAAAGCACCGGCATCGCCGATACCGCGTTCTTCGGGCCGGAAGCGGAATTCTTTATTTTCGACGAAGTCCGTTACAGCTACAGCGGCAATTCGTCATTTCACCTTGTCGATAGCGCGGAAGGCCATTGGAACAGCGCGCGGGAAGAGTTTCCAAATCTCGGTTACAAGATCCGCGCGAAAGAAGGCTACTTCCCCGTCGGGCCCGCAGACAGTTTGCAGGACATACGCAACGAGATGTGTCTGGAGCTGGAGAAAGCCGGGATCCCGATCGAGCGCCAGCATCATGAAGTCGCGACCGCGGGCCAGGCCGAGATCGACATTCGTTTTGCCTCGATGAAATCGATGGCGGACCATCTGCAATATTACAAATACATCGTGCGCAATGTGGCGAAGCGGCACAACAAGAGCGTCACGTTCATGCCCAAACCGCTTTATGGCGATAACGGATCCGGCATGCATACCCACATGTCGCTCTGGAAAGATGGGAAACCGCTTTTCGCTGGGAACGGTTACGCCGGTCTGAGCGAGATGGCGCTGTTTTTCATTGGCGGAATTTTGCGCCATGCGCCGGCGCTCACCTGCCTGACGAATCCGACAACGAACAGCTACAAGCGCCTCGTCCCGGGCTTCGAAGCGCCCGTCAACCTTGCCTACTCCGCGCGCAATCGCTCCGCCTCGATCCGCATTCCGACGTACTCGGCGAATCCGAAAGCGAAACGGATCGAGTTCCGCACCCCGGACCCCGCAGCGAATCCGTATCTCGCCTTCTCCGCACTTTTGCTCGCCGGCTTGGACGGAATCCAAAGCCGGATCGATCCCGGCGATCCACTCGATAAGAACCTCTACGAACTCCCGCCGGAAGAACTCGCCAACGTGCCGAGCGTGCCCGATTCGCTCCGCGGCGCCATCGAAGCCTTGACCGAAGACCACAACTTCCTTCTTAAAGGCGACGTGTTTAACGAAGACTTCGTCGCGAACTGGATCGAGATGAAACAGAAAGAATACGATGCCCTGCGTCTCCGCCCGCACCCGTACGAGTTCGCGATGTATTACGACGTGTAACGACAGCCAACGAATTCGCGCGCATCCCCAGACATGCCTGAGATCCTCCGCATTGCCGGCTTTCGTTTCTTCTTTTTCAGTCGCGAAGGACGAGAGCCGCGGCATGTCCACGTCGAGCAAGCCGAGCGGTATGCCAAGTTTTGGTTGGAACCCATTCAGTTGGCAGAATCGAGCGGTTTTCGCGGCGCAGAGTTGAGAGAACTCCATTCTCTCGTTGCGCAGAATCGCGACAAGTTTATCCTCGCGTGGGATGAGCACTTTGGCCAATAAACCCATCGCCGACGCGGTCGATGTCGCGTGCACAGCAGATGAATTGGTCGTGACGCTGGCCGATGGCCGTCGGGTATCAGCGCCTTTGGCGTGGTTTCCGCGGCTGCTTGGAGCTACTCCGGCGCAACGCGCAAAGTGGCGATTGATCGGCAAAGGCGTCGGCATTCATTGGGACGACGTAGATGAGGACATTTCAGTCCGGAGCCTTCTTGCCTCGTAGCACTGATCAGCTCATCCCAGCCGTGGATGCGCAATGCGCAAGATAAACATCAAAGACATCCCTGATGAAACCTGGGCGTCGCCAGGTGGAAAATTCGGAGGCGCAGAGAAGGAAATCTCGATTGCGCTGGGACGGAATCCGGTTTCGACAGATCTGAAGGAAAGGCATCCCTTTGATGTCGAGATCGCGCGCATTCCGCCAGGCAAAATCCCTTACCCGTATCATTCCCACAGCGCGCAGTGGGAATTTTACTACGTGCTTTCAGGTAAAGGCGTGGCACGGCACAAGGATGGGACGACGCTAATCGAGGCAGGCGACGCATTCATTTTTCAACCGGAACAGCCGCACACTTTCCTCAACGATGGAACTGAAGACCTCGTGATGTTTCTCGTCGCGGACAATCCGATCGGCGAATCGGCCTATTATCCCGACAGCAAGAAGTGGCTGGTTCGTTCGCCCGAACGACGGCTGATGCGCGGCGAATCGCTCGATTATTACGACGCCGAGGAATGAAACGGCCCCCGCCGTTGCCGGTCATCTTTGCGATCGCGCTGGCGATTGTGTGCTTCCTGCCGCTGTATGCAGAGCGCACGATGACCGAAATTATGTTCGCCGATGGAAGCGGCGGTGCGATCGAGTGGGGTTGGAAACGCTGCACGCTCCGCGAATATTGCGCGGACTATCGCTACATGGGGCGCGAGCAAACACCAGCCCTCTGGTTGGCGGTCGACATCGCGCTGGCGATTAGTTACGCGTCAGTGGCTACCGTCGTGTTTGCGTTCGTGACGCAAAGGAAATCTTAAAACCGGCCGAGCTGCCGGGAACCATTGCAGCGGCGGCATCATTTCTGGGAGACTAAATCGTTGCGGCGAAATGTCGCGTTGGCCTGGACGAGGTCGCCATTCGCCGCGTGGACGATGTTCGCAAGGCCGCATAGTTTGAAGTCGTGGCCGGAAAGAAATTCATTTAATTCCCCGAACAGCCACGCGTTTTCATAAAGGCGCTCGAAGAAAACTTCGGCGTAAATCACCCGCACGCGATCGAGCACTTCTGCCGCGCTCCTCAACACGAGTCGCTCAGCGCCCTGAAGATCGAGCTTCAGCAAGTCGACGGCCTCCAGCTTTTCGCGCGCCATTAATTCGGAGAGCTTGATTGTCGGAACGATGATCGCGTTGGCGACGCTCAGATCGCGGCCGAACCATTCCGAATTTCGCGGATCGATCGGAAGCAGCGAGCTGGACGCTTCCGAGCGATTGATCTCAAAACGCGCGTCGCCGTTGCGATCCGACAACGCCGCCGCGACGACGGAGATTCGCGAATCGCGCTCGTATTTCGCGCACAGTTTCAGGGCGAGTTCCGGAATTGCTTCGACTAGGATCATTCGCTCCGGCGCATGCAGTCGCAGAAAAGCATCGGTGAAGGCGCCGCGATTGGCTCCGGCATCGATCACTCTGCGGTATTCCAGCCGCGGCAAATGCCGGAGATTCCGGAACGCGCGCCGGTATTGCCGATCGAAAAGCGAACGGATTTCCTGGGCGATGCGGGCCATCGCTCTTACATAGCATGCCCGGGCCCGCCCATGAAATGCCTTGCAACTTATGGAGATAAGCAGATGCTTGCCGCATGAGCTTGCTCGCCCTGCTGCCCAATCTCGGCGGACCCGACCTGATCATCATTCTGCTGATCATCCTGGTTTTGTTCGGCGCGAAGAAATTGCCGGAACTGGCGCGCGGCATGGGCTCGGCCATCAAGGAATTCCAGAAAGCGAAGGACGAATTTACCGACGAACTGCATTCGGCCAAAACCGACGTGGCCAAGACCACGCCGCCGGCCGCAACGGTTCCGCAGATCGAGAACCAGCCGCCCGCGGCAACTCCGCCCGCCGCGGCTCCTGCGCCGAATCCGGATAGGACAGATCGCGTTTAGTTGGTAGGGGCGATTGACCTCAATCGCCCGGGCGGTTCGGGTCAACCGCCCCTACCTAATATTTGACGCAACACGCACCCTGCGACACAGTCGCGACTCGCGTTCGCCCATTGCCATGCCAGAAACCGATTTGCGCCAGAGCATCAAGGAAATGCTCGTGAAAAATTTGATGCTGCAAACCACCCCGGATCAGATCGGCGATGATTTGCCGCTCTTTGGTCCCGGCGGTCTCGGGCTCGATTCAATCGACGCGCTCGAACTCGTCGTAAGCATGGAAAAAACCTTCGGCGTCGGCGTTCCAAATTCCGAAGTGGCCGCGAAAGCGCTCCGAAGCGTGAATACGATTCACGATTACATCCTGGAAAAGCGCGCCGCGGCTTAAGCGGCGCCCAGGGCGTTGATCGCGTCAATGAGCTGACGGAAGCGCCCGAAGCTGCGGCGATGCGGCGTGAAAACCAGCCGCGGCAGTTCCCAGATTTCCGGCTCGTTCTTTTCCTGGCGGAGTGCGCTGCCCTGGACGATCGAGCCGGTGCGCAGGATATCGGAGAAGGTTTTGTTCAATTCGGCAAGCGCGCCGCTCGAAAGTTTTTTGCTGAGCCGGACGACGAGTTGTTCGCCCACCCAGCGCGAAGATTGATAGACGCTGTAGAAGTTCACGATCTCGCGAACTGCTTCGGCCACGTTCGGCATGATCTTGAAAAAATGAAAATCCTCGGGACCGATGTAACCGAACTTGCAGAGATGGTCGGTGAGGAACTTCATCCAGGTTTCCCAGTAACTTCCACCCGGCCGATCGAGCAGCACGACCGGAATGATGCGCGCCTTGCCGGTTTGCATCAGCGTTAGCACCTCAAATCCCTCGTCCATCGTCCCGAAGCCGCCGGGAAAAAGCGCGAAGGCGTGCGTTTCCTTCACGAAGTTCAATTTCCGGGTGAAAAAATAATTGAAGTTAATCAGCTTGGGATCGCCTTCGATGATCGGATTCGCACGCTGCTCAAATGGCAGACGAATGTTAAGACCGAACCCGTGCTCCCGTCCGGCGCCTTTCTGGGCGGCACCCATGATGCCGTCGCCGCCACCGGTGATGACCATGTAATTCTGCGCGACCATTTCGCGCGCGAATTCCTCGGCGACGGCGTACTGCGCTTCGCTCGGTGGCGTGCGGGCGGAGCCGAACACGCAGACTTTTCGGAAGGCGCGGTAGTTGGAAAAAACTTTTGCGGCATACCGCATTTCCTTGAGCGACCGATTTATCAGCTTCAAGTCGCCCGTGCCCATTTTGTCGCGCGCCATCTTCAGCGCGGTGATGATCATTTCCTCGATGAGCTCGGGCGATTTTTCCGCGCCCCAATCTTTTACGAGCTCGTGGACACGCTCGTCGAACGGCGCACCGATCGATGATTGCCGGCGTGTCGGCTGATCGTGAGTGGCGCCCGCGGTAAAATCTTCCACCGTGGAGTTTCAGCCGAGCCTGCGCGGTGTGCACGCGAAAAATGTCAGGCGAGCAGATCGGCCAGAATTTCCCGAATGTAACGGATGGGCAGCGAGTAATGACCGGCGCCTTCGACCAGGTGGAAATCGCAATTCCGAAGACGGGACGCGACGTCCTTCGCCAGCCGATGCGCAAACGTGCGGTCCTTCGTCCCGTGCCAAAGTGCGACGGGCACGCGCACTTCCTCGAGCGCGAACCCCCACGGCGTCGCGTAGATTTCGGCATCGGTGATTACGCCCTTCGCCGACGAACGCCAGGCTTGCCGGGCGCTTTCGAAGCAAATATCGAAAGCACGCGATTCCCGCAGAACGTTCGCGTCGCAGGGCTGGAGAAATTTCAGGAGGAGTGGGCGGAACCGGATCGGCATTCGGATTGCGACAAACGGCCGCGCGAGATGAAAGAGCGTTTTCATTAATCCCGGCCGGCGCGCGCGGAGCCGCAGCATCTGGCGATGGATCGGCAACAAGCCATCGTATTCCTTCAGTTGGTCGAGCGGTGGCGCGCCGCTCACCACCGCGATTTTCTCCAGGCGTTCGGGCGTCATCCAACCGCTCGCATAGGCGTAAGGGGCGCCCCCGGAAACCGCGAGAATCCGAAAACGATCGATCGCCAACCGATCAGCGATTTCATTCAACAACGGCGGCCAATCGATCAATCGCCGGTCGCCTTGAAATTGCGAGTCGCGAATTCCCGGCCGGTCCGGCGAAATAATTCGAGCGCCGAGATCGCGCGCCGCTTCGTGCGCCAGCTCGGCCATTGTCCGCGAGCTGGGCCAACCGTGACAGAAAAAAATCGGCACGCCGCGCGGATCGCCGTATTCGCTGAGCGCGACGGCCGACCCATTCGATAACGTGAGGCTCCGGATTCGATCACTCATTAATCATAAAACCGAGGTTTGCCTTTCGCAGCAGCGGGCCGGATAATGAAATAATTCCATGCGGACACAGCCCCTCTTTCTATCGAATTTATTTATATGAACGACAACTCTCATCCGGCAGGAAAAATTTCGGTTCATGGCAACGGCTTCGGCGCACCTTCGCCCGATGAAGTGGAAAAGCGCGCGCGCGAAATCGCGCTCATCGCGGAGCGGGAGCCGGATGAATTCACCGACGCCGATTGGAACCAGGCGCGCCGGGAGTTGCTCGGGGCGCAGGACTCGGCCGCGCCGGAAGAAACCGAGAACAACGCCGATGTTGTTGAAGAGTGGAACGTGGTAGCCGCATCGAAAGGGCATCACACGCCGCGAATCGAAGATGACGAAAATCTCGGAGAGCAATTGGTCGAGGACGGCCTGGACGAAGCGGCGCGCGATCAAATGCTCGAGGCGCGCAAGGAAGAGCTCAAACAGGAAGGCTGAGTTACTTTGAAAGCGCCCGAGACTCTCGTGGCCGAGTCACCGCACGGGCGCGGAGAAGTGCAGCCGCGCGCCGAATCGCACGGGCGTGCGGAACAATTGCTGGAACGCTATCGCGCCGTCCGCAATTTCACGGCCCGTCTTTGCCGCGATCTCGAGCCGGAAGATTACGTCGTGCAATCAATGCCCGACGTGAGTCCGACAAAATGGCACCTCGCCCATACGAGCTGGTTTTTCGAAACTTTCATCGTGAAAGTCTGGATGCCGCGCTATCGCCCTGAGGTTCCACAGTACGCTTATCTTTTTAATTCCTACTACAATGCTGCCGGCAACATGCACCGGCGCGACCTGCGCGGATTGATTTCGCGGCCGACCGTGGCCGAAACCTATCGTTTTCGGGAATCAATCGACCACTGCGTGGGGCAACTCCTTGCGGAAGCCGATGAGGCAACGCTCAACGAGATCGAACCGATCCTGATTCTCGGTCTCAATCACGAACAACAGCACCAGGAACTTCTTCTCACCGACATCAAACACGTTCTCGCGCAGAACCCGCTTTACCCGGTGTTTGCTGTAGCCGGGATCGATGATCCCGGCCGTGGAGAGAACGGCGACGCGCCGAAGGGGACGGGATCAACGATCCCGGCTACAACGCCGCAACGCTTCATCGAGTTCGACGAAGTAATCGCAATGATCGGTCACGACGGCGCCGGATTTTCTTACGACAATGAAAGCCCGCAACATCGCGCCCTCGTTCCACGCTTCTCGCTTGCGAATCGATTGATCACCAACGGCGAGTATCTCGAGTTCATGGAAGCCGGCGGTTACACGCGTCCGGAATTTTGGCTTTCGCTCGGCTGGACGACTGTGAACGATCCGGCCTCCGGCGGATGGCGCGCGCCGCTTTACTGGGTCGAACGCGACGGGGAGTGGTGGAATTTCACGCTCTCCGGTTTCCGTCGCGTCAATGAATCCGAGCCGGTCACGCATGTCAGTTATTTCGAGGCGGACGCGTATGCGAACTGGGCCGGCGCGAGATTGCCAACGGAATTCGAATGGGAACGCGCCGCGGCGCCGATGCCGATTGCCGGAAATTTCGTCGACGACGAACGCTTTCATCCGACGCCCGCGCCGGGATCTGATAACGGCGCGCTTCAACAAATCTTCGGCGACGCGTGGGAATGGACGCGGAGCGCCTATCTCCCCTACCCCGGTTATCGTGCGGGTCCCGGCGCGCTCGGCGAATACAACGGCAAATTCATGTGCAACCAGATGGTGCTGCGCGGCGGATCGTGCGCGACTTCGCGCAATCACGTTCGTCTCACCTACCGCAATTTCTTTCAGCCGGAAAAACGCTGGCAGTTCACCGGCATCCGGCTCGCCCGCGATCCATCATGAGCGGCGCCGCTGGCCGCGTGGCCGTGCTCGATCTCGAGCCGGTCAAAGCGGATTTTCTCGCGGAAGTCGTCGCCGGTCTTTCCAGCTCGCCTCGAACGTTGCCGTGCAAATTTTTTTACGACGAGCGCGGCGCTGATTTGTTCCTGCGAATTTGCGAACTGCCCGAGTATTACATCACCCGGATAGAAACCGATCTGCTCCGCCGTTACGCCGGGGAGATTTCCGAATCGATCGGCGCTAATGCCGTGTTGATCGGTTTCGGAACCGGCGCGGGAATCAAGACGCGGATGTTGCTCGAACACCTGCAGAATCCGATCGCCTACATTCCCATCGATATATCAAAACAACGGCTGATCGATTCAGCGATCGAGCTGAGCAAAGCGATGCCGGCGCTCGAAATCCTTCCGGTCTGCGCCGATTACCTCCAGGAGTTGCAGCTGCCCAAACCGCTGCGAAAACCCGACCACGTCGCGGTCTTCTTTCCCGGCTCGACAATTGGAAACCTGGAGCCGCCGGTGGCGCAGGATTTTTTGCACCGCGTCTGCCAATTATGCGGAAGAGACGGCGGCCTCATCATCGGGATCGATTTGCAAAAGAGCCGCCAAGTTTTGGAAGCGGCCTACAACGACGGCGCCGGCGTCACTGCGCAATTCAATCTGAATCTACTGGCGCGGGCGAACCGCGAGCTGGGCGCGAGCTTCGATCTTTCGCGGTGGAAACATCGAGCGGTTTATAACGAAGGAGAGGGCCGCATCGAGATGCACCTTGTAAGCCAGGGCGAGCAACGCGTCCATGTCGGTGGACACGAATTCCACTTCAGCGACGGCGAAAAAATCATCACCGAGTTTTCCTACAAACACACGCTCGAGAATTTTGCGCGGCTGGCTGCGTCCGCCGGTTTCCGCGAGGCGTCGCGCGTTTGGACCGATCCGGCGAAGATGTTCGCCATTTTCCATTTCGCGGTGGCCGAATAAAAGACGTTTCCCTTTTCATGTCATTCTGAGCGGAGCGCAGCGGAGTCGAAGAATCTCTGACTATTTCACCGCGTCTTCCGCGCCGAAAATTCAGAGATGCTTCGACTTCGCTCAGCATGACAAGCTAGGGTAGGGACATTTCAATGAACGCGTTCGTTGAACTGACCGACGTCAGCAAAAAATATGGCGGCGCCATCGCGCTGCAGCCCACCGATCTTGATTTCGCCCGCGGCAAAACCACCGTCCTCATCGGCCCGAGCGGCTGCGGGAAGTCAACTCTGCTGCGTCTCGTCATTCGGCTTCTCGATCCGGACACAGGCACGATTCGTTTCGACGGCGCCGCCATCACGCCGGCGAATATTTCCGATCTGCGCCGCCGGATCGGCTACGTGATCCAGGACGGCGGGCTCTTCCCTCACCTGACTGCGCGCAAAAATATTCTTCTCATGGCGACCCATCTTAAATGGCCGGCTGAGAAAATGAACCAACGCCTATCGGAACTTTGTACCCTCACTCGCTTCCCCGAGAGCGCGCTCGGCCGTTACCCGCTCGAACTCTCCGGCGGTCAACGTCAGCGCATCAGTTTGATGCGCGCGCTCATGCTTTCGCCTGAGCTCCTGCTGCTCGACGAACCGCTCGGCGCTCTCGATCCCCTCGTCCGCGCCGCGCTGCAAAAGGATCTGAAGGAAATTTTCGCGCGTCTGAACCAAACCGCGATCCTCGTCACTCACGATCTCGCCGAGGCGGCGTATCTCGGAGACGAGATTGTGCTCATGGGCGAAGGCCGAGTCGCCCAGCGGGGGACGCTGAACGATCTGCGCACAAGACCGGCCAGCACTTTCGTCACCGAATTCATCAACGCGCAACGCAGTCTCGTCGCGTTATGAATGCGGATGCAGCATCAAGGAGCGGCGGTTTATCCCGCGACTGCGGGACCGAAGGATTAAAGAGGGCGGTTTGGAAAGCGCCCCTCCTTGGCCTGCTGATCACGCTCGTCCTCTCGCAGCCATCGCTCTGTTCCCCTGATACTGTCCTGATCGGCTCGAAAAAATTCACCGAATCGTACGTGCTGGCCGAGATCGCGAAGCGGTCGCTGGAAAATGCCGGCCTAACGACTGAGCACCGCGCGGGCATGGGCGGCACGATTATTCTCTGGCAGGCATTGAAGGGCGATCAGATCTCAGTTTATCCGGAATACACCGGCACGATCGCGGAAGAAATTTTGAAGTCGCCCGAGATCGATCTCGCAGCAATGCGCGAAGAGCTCGCGAAATCCGGCGTGGGGATGACTGGCGAGCTCGGGTTCAACAACACGTATGCGCTCGTCATGCGTCGAGCCGCGGCGGAACAGAAAGCGATCCGCACGATCAGCGATCTGCGCAGTCATCCCGAGCTCAAGTTCGGGCTCACTCACGAATTTCTGGATCGACACGATGGCTGGCGGCCGCTCACGGAAAAATATCAGTTGGCTCCGCCGAATCTGATCGGGATCGATCACGGACTCGGTTACGCGGCGCTCGGCAACGGCTCGATTGACGTGAAGGACGCGTATTCGACCGACGCCAAAGTCGGCGAGAACGACCTGGTCGTGTTGGAGGATGATCTGCAATTCTTTCCCCAGTACAAAGCGGTCTTTCTCTATCGGCTTAGTCTGCCGGCAAACGCTGTCGCTGTTTTGCGCGGGCTGGAAGGACAGTTCGACGCCAAGCGCATGATCCGGCTCAACGCCGAAGCGGAGCGCACAAAAAATTACGCGCGCGCTGCCGCATTGTTTTTCCCGGATGCAGGAGCGACTGCTAGTTCAAGCGCGGGCGAATCGTTCCCGGACAAGCTTCGACGCTGGACATTGCGTCATCTCGAGCTCGCCGGACTTTCGTTGCTCCTTTCGATTCTTGTCGGGGTTCCGCTGGGAATTGCGGCCAGCCGCGGCGGGATCATCGGCCAAATCATTCTCGGAATCACCAGCGCCGTGCAAACGATTCCATCCCTCGCCTTGCTGGCGCTGCTTGTGCCTCTACCCTTTTTCGGGATCAGTGTGCGGACCGCGATTGCCGCGCTGTTTCTGTACGGGTTGCTCCCGATCGTCCGCAACACCGCGACCGGATTGCAGGACATCGCCCACCCGCTGCGCGAATCGGCGGTCGCGCTCGGCCTCGAGCCGTCCGCACGGCTGCGGAAAGTTTATTTGCCGATGGCGTCGCGCTCGATTCTCGGTGGAATCAAAACCAGCGCGGTGATCAATATTGGAACTGCGACGCTCGCCGCGCTCATCGGCGCCGGCGGTTTGGGCGAACCGATCCTCAGCGGTCTCAATCTGAACGATCACATTACGATTTTGCAGGGCGCAATCCCGGCGGCAATCCTCGCGCTTCTCGTGCAATGGAGTTTCGATTTACTCGATCGCTTGCTTATCCCGAAAGGCCTGCGCTTATAGGTGGATCGAGCGCTCCGTCGCTCGATGTTAAATAATGCGCCGAAGACTTTCGGCGGTAGAATCCCGCATCGCGCGCGGAGCGCACGATCCACCATGATCGCGTCCATTAATCCAGCTAGCGGCGAAACCGTGAAAGAATTTACCGCGATTGATTCGCGGCAGATCGAAGAGAAGCTCGCGAAGGCCGATCGCGCATTTCGCTCCTATCGCAAAACCTCATTCGAGCAGCGGACGAACTGGCTGAGCGCGACCGCCGATGTGCTCGAGAAAGATAAAGCGGATCTCGCGCGGACGATGACGCTGGAGATGGGCAAACTGCTCCGAGCGGCGGAGGACGAGATCGTGAAATGCGCGCGCGGTTGCCGCTTTTATGCTGAGAACGCGGAGCGATTCCTGACCGAGCGGAGAATCGAAACGGAATCAGCCCACAACTTTATTCGCTACGAACCGATGGGTCCGGTCCTGGCGATCATGCCATGGAATTTTCCATTCTGGCAGGTGTTTCGGTTCGCGGCACCGGCCTTGATGGCGGGCAATGTGGCGCTGCTCAAGCACGCCGCGAACGTTCCGCAATGCGCCCTGGCGATTGAAGATATTTTTCAGCGCGCCGGATTTCCCGACGGCGTTTTTCAAACGTTGCTGATCGAAACTAAACAGGTGCAGGCCATCATCGAAGATCCGCGCGTGAAAGCGGTCACGCTGACCGGCAGCGAGCGGGCCGGCAGCGAAGTCGCGAGCGAAGCGGCACGGCAAATCAAGAAAAGTGTGCTCGAGCTCGGCGGCAGCGATCCCTACATCGTTATGCCGAGCGCGGATCTGGCGGCGGCAGTGAAAACTGGGGTTGCTGCTCGGATCCAAAACGCCGGACAATCGTGCATCGCCGCAAAGCGTTTCATCGTCGCGGAGAAAATTTACGACGAGTTTGTCTCCGAGTTTGTCGCGAGGATGCGCGTGCTCAAAGTCGGCGACCCGCTCGATCCGGAGACAGAAATTGGACCGTTGGCGAGCGAAGCGATTTTGGAAGGGGTCGACGAGCAGGTGCGGAAATCTGTCGAGGCCGGGGCGAAATTGCTCACCGGAGGAAAGCGAATCGATCGCCCCGGTTTTTTCTATGAACCGACTGTGCTGACGGACATCGCGAGCCAGTCACCAGCGTATCGCGAAGAGATTTTCGGACCCGTTGCTTGTTGCTTCCGAGCGAACGATGTCGCGCAGGCAATCAACATCGCGAACGACAGCTCGTTTGGACTCGGCGCAACCGCGTGGACAAACGATTCGGCCGAGAAAGAGCTTTTCGCGAAGGAACTAGAAGCCGGCATGGTCTTCATCAACAGCATGGTGGTATCAGACCCGCGCCTGCCCTTCGGTGGCGCGAAGCGTTCCGGCTTCGGCCGCGAGCTCGGCGCGGAAGGAATCCGCGAGTTCGTGAACATCAAGACCGTGTCGATCGCCAGTCCCACAACCGATTGACAGGGGCCCCATCTTGACGGCTTTAAGCCGTCAAGATTCTTGCGGCCTTCGAGGGAGGGCAAACGGTTTTAGTCCCAAAATTCCGTTCGTTGCGGTCCCGCATCGCACAGCCTCACAGCTTGACGGCTTTAAGCCGTCAAGAGGCCAGGGCCAACTCGCGGATTCTCGGGACGTCGAGGATCTGAACATCGTCGGGCGGATGGTCGACGGCCCAGACCAGCGCGTTGAGCATTTGCGAAATGCTGACCAGTCCCAGACGCCGCGCTGACTCGCGTGCCGGCGGCAGAAGTTCGGCGATCCAATAGAACGGCACGAGCGCGTATGGCCACCAATGTCCCGGGCCGAGGACGTACCACGGGCGCACAAACGTCGCCTTCATTCCACTGTCCCGGATGAGCGCCTCGCCTTCCGCGCGCACCGCGATAAACGCCTCCATCATCGAAGCCGGTTGCGCGACACTGAGATAAATGAAGTGCCGAATGCCGGCGTCGCGTGCGCTTTTCACCGCGATCTGGATGGATGGCAGATCAACGGTGCGAAATTGCGCGGCCTTCGCCGGGCTCGGATGCGGGACACCGATCAGATGAACGAAGGTGTCGCAGCCGCGGATCGATTCCGTGTAAGAACCGTCCTGCAACGGATCGGCGCTAACAATGGAAACGTTCGCCGGAATTTTCCTTTCCGATCCGGGCCTGACGACCGCTTTCAATTCATGCCCACGATTCGCCAGGAGCGGAATCAATCGCGATCCGATATAGCCGGTCCCACCGGTAACAAAGATGGAGGACACGCGCTAGTTCCCGAGCGGCCGGATTTCGCCGGTCACTTCGATGAGGACTGGATAGCCCTCGAGCGTTTTCGGAATCGCGCGTTCGGTTTCCGGCGATTTCCGGGCGAGCATCACTTTGAGGCAGGGCGTCTTTCCGTCGTCAAGGACCGCAACGTAAACGCCGACTACGCCGGGAATCGCGAGCAGTTCCTTGTCGTGCGCGCGCAAGACTTCGTTGATATCGCGCCGCGGACTCGGTGAATTTTGTTGCGCCATCGTCTGGCTGCATAAGAACATGAAGGCGCCGAGCGCGCCAAAAAGAAAAGCACCCGTTCGCGCGAACGAACGGGTGCTTCGAAGTTTCAGTTGAGGTTAGTGTTTAGTTTCCGACCATCGTTGCACCGAGAAAAGTCAGCACTTCGTTGATCGGGTTGGCGATCGCGGTGCTGCTGCTGCCCGCGAAGAGCAGGCCGACGGCGCGCGGATTCGTCGCTACGTCTTCCACCATGAGTGAACCGGAGTCGCCGCTATTCAGGAAGCGGCTTCCGTTATTCCTGACGACGATCTGGCCGGTGAAGGTCTTGGTGAAGGCCACGCCGCCCGCGCACTCGTTGTCGTACTGAACGCTGATGGTCGCATTCAAACCCGAGATCGAGCTGCGGGTGAGGCCAGTGGTACGGCCACTCTTTTTCACGGCCTGGCCGATCGACGCGGCCACGGTTTGCGACGAGATGGTGCCGATCTCGAGGATGGCGCCATCCGTTCGGACCTGGCCGGGAATTACCGACGCGATCGCACAATCGACATTGCTGGCGGGGAGGGAGCTTCTCTTTACCAGAAGTGCCACGTCCTGCGCGTTAGCTGCGTTGCAATTCACGTCAATGAGACCTGGTTGAATGATCGGGTCGCCGGTCAGCGCAATCCTGTTGTTGCCGCCCAGGACAATGTCCGACTCGAAGACGTGATAGTTGCTGAGGATGTGCTGCACCCCCGCGATCGAGACAAGCGAGCCGAGCGTTCCGCCACAGCAAAAGCCATTGGCGAGATCATAGCGCCAGCCGCCGGAGGTTCCGAGTTGAATAGGCGGAGTCTGTATCGCGGTGTGGCTGGTGCCGCCGCCCGGTTTGGCCATCGAACGGAACTTATCCGTCATCTCGACCTGCACCCGGACGCCGCGCACTTCGCGTGGCAGATTGCGGATCACTTCGCCGGCATTTTTCGCGTCCTGGTCGATATAAACAAGGAGTGAAGTATTTCCGGAAGAATCGAGACCGACGGCGGTGCCGAGCACTTCAGGCTGGCGCATCCAGTCGGCAGTCACTTCTTTTTGCGCGGCCATGACGGCCCGGACATTAGCGTGAGTTTCATCGAGCACGCCTGCTGGCGGACCCGCGAACGCGCTGAGGGAGACAAAACCGGAGAGAACTCCGGCCGATAGCGCCACGAGGGCGCGGAGGAACTGACGGGGTGTTATCATGATAGAGTTGTAGAGAATCGCGGCGATTACAGCAAGACTAAAAACGTCGGGCGCGAAATTTTTGCGCCTTGGTCAAGCGCCTCCTCTCATTGACATTAACAGGGGGTTGTGAATAACATCGCTTCACTATGCGCACGATCTGGAAGGGCAGTATCAGCTTTGGCCTGGTTTATATTCCGATAGCCGTCTATCCGGCGACGCGGGAAGAGAAGCTCAGTTTCCGTCAACTCCGGGCCAGCGACCTGAGCCCGATCCGGTATAAAAAAGTCGCCGACGCCGACCAAAGGGAAGTGACGGCAGACCAGATCGTGAAAGGGTTTGAGTACGAGCGCGGCCGGTACGTTATCCTGAAGGACGAGGATTTCGCCAAAGTCCGGATCGAATCCACTCACTCGATCGATATCACCGATTTTGTGGACCTGACGCAGGTGGATCCCAAGTTTTTCTACAAGCCGTATTTCCTCGAACCGCAAAAAGGCGGGGAGAAAGCCTACGCCCTTTTGCATAAGGCGCTCGCCGGAACGGGCAAGATCGGCATTGCCAAAGTCGTCATCAGTAACCGCGAGTATCTCGCTTCAGTGAAGCCGGACGGATTATTCCTCGTCCTCGACCTGATGCATTTCGCGTCGGAGATCCTGGCTCCGGAAGAATTGAAGAACGGCAGCGCCACCGCGATCACCGACAAGGAATTGAAGATGGCGCAGTCGCTCGTCGAAAGCATGTCCACGGCGTGGGAACCGGAGAAGTATCGCGATGAGTATCGGACCGCGATGATGGAAATCATCGAGCAGAAGGCGCAACACAAGGAGATCGCCAAGAGACCGGCTCCTGCGGTGCGAGCGACGAACGTGGTCGACCTGGTGAAGGTGCTGCAGGAGAGCTTGAACCGGAATCAATCACTGAAACCGAAGCGCAACGGGACCAAGCCCGCCGCCCGCTCGACCGCAGCGCTCATGAAGCAAAAGCGCCGCGTCGCGGCGTAATCCAGGTGGATCGAGCGCTCCGCCGCTCGATGCCATGCAGACGCGGCTTCGCCGCCACTTTCAAACATCGCGCGACGGAGCGCGCGATCCACCTTAGGACGGGGCAGAGCCCGTCCCTCCAAGCAGCTTCGTCAACTGCTGCGCCAGCTTCGGTCCCATGCCGCTTTCTTCGTGCTTGAGATAGACGAACACATCCGGCCACACCTTATCCTTTTCTTTGATCGCTTTCGCCCACCGTTCCATGTCCGCCTTGGTGTAATCTTCGCGGCGCAATCGCAAATAGCCATAGTCCGCGGTCGCGACGACGGGTGCGCTTAAGTCGGCACTCTCATTGATACAAAGCGCGATGTTCTTAGCATTGAGGACTGCGAACACTTCCTCGTCGAACCACGACGCGTTCCGGAACTCGAAGGCTGCGCGCAAGCCGGCCGGCACGCATTCGAGAAACTCCGACAACAGCACGGAGTCCTTCTTCATGTTCGGCGGCAACTGAAACAAGACCGGCCCGAGCTTCGCCTCCAGGTCGCAGATGACCTGGCAAAAGTAGCTCATGGTGTCGCCGCAGTTCTTAAGTCTCGCGAAATGCGTCACCTTCTGCGGCGCTTTAAGGCTGAACTTGAATCGTTCCGGCGTTCCCTGGTACCAATTCTGAATCGTCTTCGGGCTCGGGATCCGGCGAAAACTGTAATTGACTTCCGTCGTCGCGAACCTTTCCGCGTAGAACGCCAGCATTTTGCTCGTCGGCAAGTCCTCCGGATAAAAGGTCCCCTTCCATTCGGCGTATTGAAAGCCTGACGTGCCAATCCAATGGTTCATGAAGCTGCGGATGCTTTAGGATAATGTTGCGTGATGCGCCGGATCAACTGCGCTTCCAGCATGAAATCGTGATTTCGCAGCGGGCGCGTGGCTGCCTTCCGTTTCGATTCCCCGGGTGCGATCATCGAAAAGCAATCGATCAGTCGGCGTCCACGCCAGTTTACGAGCTCCTGACAAACACACTGCAAGCCGTATTGCTCGGCCAACTGGCGAAACAAACCCGCCGTCATTTCCGGATCGCGTTGATGATCGGACGCCATGCCTTTTCCCCTGAGCGTCCGCACCCGGCGCGCCAGCGACGACGCATATTCACCCAGGTTTGAATGATGGATAAAACCGAGGCCGCTGGGGGTCAGCTTCGCGGCGAACTGGCTCAGGTAAGTCTCGATCGTCTGTCGTTGGACATGGACCAACGAGTCGAAGCTGAAGATGAAATCGACGGAGTTATCCGCAATGCCCGCCAGGCTGTCTCCCTCATTCCTATAAAACCTCACCTTTGAATCGGTCGCGAACCGTTCCTGACACGCCTGCATACACCGCGTGTCTGGGTCGACGAGGTACAGCTGCGTGCAATGTTCGCGCAGATAATGGCTCCAGCGACCAAACCCCGACCCGATCTCAAGGATCGTTTTTGCCGATAACGCCCCTTGGATCCTCGGCAAAATGCTGCCGAACCATTGCCCCGCCGACCCGCCCCACGGTTCCGACCATTCCTCCCCCGCCGCGATCCATTCGTAATCGGGTTTGCCCATCGCCCTTCTCATTCCGCGTTTCCCTCCCATTCGCAAACTGCAAATCGGTGGATCGCATACTGGCGAAAGCTCCAAGCTCCAAAATCCAAGCACGAGAGAAGCTCCAATAATCAAACAATCGTGAATCGGCGCCATTTATTGTTTGGTGTTTGGAGATTCTCTGGAGCTTGAAGCTTGGCATTGGGACGCGCGTTTCCCGCATTCACGCGTGACAATTCAGAGTGCTACCCGTCAAGATCCCCGCATGATCACCAAAAACCTCGGCATGCTTCTGCTCGGCATTTATCTCATTCTCGTCGGCATCATCTCACTCATTCCCGGCCTGGCGATACCTGGCATCATTACCGGTATTTTGGCTCTCGTCGCCGGCATCCTGATCCTCCTCGGGAAATAGACCGCTCAAAAATACTTGACCCGCTACTTTTCTCCATCACGTGTTCAGTCTGGCCTCGTCCGCGACTCCAAAAATAAACGGAAAAGTCTTCGCCTTTAATTGCACGCATCCATCGGTAGAGCTATGAGCGCCTCCTTTCAAGGCAACAAGACCGTTAGCGTTCGCCCACGGGTTGTGCATTGGTTTGCGGAGCTTCTTCTTGTTTTTCTAGGCGTTTACGGCGCTTTTTGGCTGAATGGCTTTCAGGAGCGACAGCATGCAGCACAACGCCACGACCGGATTTTGGCGACGCTCGAAGAATCGGTCCAAAAATCGGCCAAGCGCTACGAGATCGCGGCGGAACAACAGGACCGTGTCGCTGCCGATTTTCGGCGTAGACTTGACTCGGGGGAGATGCCACCACTCAGTCCGTTTTTCTTTAGCAGCGGCTACAGCGCAAGTGACGCCGCGACTTTGCTTCAATCGGGGGGTTTGGATTTGCTCGATGCCACGACGATTTCAGCGTTGCGCAATGCTGAATCAGTGGCGCGAACTGGCAATAGCGAGATGCAGCAAATCCAGACTTTGAGTAATGAATTAATCGCGCCCAATCTGGATCAAGACATTTCATTCTTCTATGACCCGGCCACGAAGCACCTGCGTAAACGCTTCGCTTCTTATCCGGATGCTCTTCAGGCGGCTACCGACTTTCTGCACAATCTCGCTGCCGCGTATCAGCAATTACTAGAGCGACTTCACGCAGAACGACAACGTCGCTAAACAACACGCGTCGAGAATATTTCCAAATTAATCAGTCAGAAGGATGCTCAAGCCCTGAATCGTGACAAAGAATACGGAAACCCTAATCCTAAAGCGCCTCCTGAACTCTCCCAGTTCGCCTTCATCATTGGCAAATGGTGTTGTGATGCCAGAAATCAAAAAAGGAGATGATGGGACGTGGCAACCATATGAGGCCACCTGGGTCGGCCGATACATTCTAGATGGCCACGTGATTGCTGATGAGTATCGAATGACAAATCAAAAAGGTGAACTGATTGTCCTATGAACGCGAGATATAGGATCAACAGCTGTGACGGACTCGGCCTCGTGAATAGTGTCTGCACGGCAACTAAACACTCTTTTTACGTCCCGGAGCTCGCAAGTCTTCTTTCGATCAAAGCAGTTCTTTCAGGCAGAGCCGTTCTGACCATCGATGGACGCAAGCTAATGGCCCGCGACGGCACCTTTGTGGTCGTGAATGATCGTCAGCGATTCGCACTCACGATCGAATCGCGGGAACTAACGACAATGTTTTGCATTTTCTTCGCGCGCGGTTTTGTTGAGGATATCTGGCGGAGTACGGTCACACCAACTTCTGAGTTACTCGACGACTCCAGACCGGATCCACGACAAACTAGATTTTTTGACCGGGTCGAAACGCAGACTGGATCTGTGCTTCCAAGTCTCCAGCCATTTCAACGATTGATTGCCAGTGGTCAGCTTACACCGGCTCGATGGGACGAGACCTTTCTCCGTCTCGGGACTGAGCTTGTGCAGGCACAAGAGGAGGTGCTTCGCCGAGCACAGAAAATTCCGGCCGCAAAGACCTCGACCCGGCTGGAACTCTGTAGGCGCTTGCTTCGCGGCCGCGATTTCTTGCTTTCTTCCTGGGATCACCGCTTGAAACTCAATGATGTTGCAAGGCAGGCTTGTCTCTCCCCCTATCACTTTCATCGCGCGTTTACGCGTTTCTTTGGCAAGACGCCGCACCATTTTCTGTCGGATTACCGACTTGAGCGCGCTGCCGCCCAGCTCCGACTCAGTGAGCGGAGCGTGACCGAGCTTTCGGCTGACTGCGGGTTCGAAAGTTTGCCCTCGTTCAGTAATCTGTTTCAGCGGCGGTATGGAATTTCGCCCCGGGAGTACCGTCGCACTTCGGCGCGCAATTCTAAAATTCGCAAGATCGGATAAGAATTGTTCTTTCAAGATCGCTAGTGTGAAGACATGCGCACGGAAACAAAAGTAGTATTGAGTGTCTTCACAGTCGTCGCCCTTCCCATCTGCTGTATCCATGCCCAAGATCGAGAGCCTGCTTCTGGCGCGAAGGCTCCTGAGAAGAGCAGTGAGTCAACCTCTGGCGCGAAAACCTCTGAGAAAACACCGGAAAAAAGCGACGTAGAGAAACCGATAAACCGCGCTTCAGAACCTATGGACAAAACGGAGAAAGCAACTATGAAGCGCGTAACGGGAATTGGCGGGGTTTTTATCAAGGCTAAAGACCCCACCAAACTGCGCGCCTGGTATAAAACGCATCTCGGCATCGACGTTCAGACGTGGGGTGGCGCATCCTTTCGCTGGGTCGACGCAGCGGGCGTTCCTGCAAATGGCAAAACCGCCTGGTTCGTCGGTGACGGCTCCAATTTCGCACCGAGCAATGCCTCGTTCATGATCAACTACCGCGTGGCGGATCTTCATGGGCTCTTGAGGCTGCTTCGTGAAGAGGGCTGTTATGTCCTCGATAAGGTAGAGCAGTCGGATTTCGGGATATTCGGTTGGGTCATGGACCCGGAGGGAAACAAGGTTGAGCTATGGGAGCCGCCTAAGGGTCAATAGGCAGGGTCTGGGCCGCATCTCGTTAGTCCGGCCCGCGCTATGAACAAACCAGCATTAACTTTCAGCGCCGCCGTTTTGCTTGTGAAAGATGTTTCTGCGGCTGCCGACTACTACCGCGAAAAGCTCGGTTTCGGATGCGACGACCTTTTCGGTGAGCCGCCCTCGTTTTGTATTCTGCATCGTGAGTCTTGTTATCTCATGCTCAAGCAGGCGGACGATCCCAAACACATCGTTCCGCATTGGACCGTCTCAGGTAAACTCTGGAATGTTTATTTCTGGGTCACCGATGCTAATGGACTGTTTCGGGAGTTCAGGGATCGCGGGGCTATTGTTGACTATGGTCTATGCAACAAGCCTTATGGTTGCCGCGAGTTTGGCGTCCGTGACTTAGACGGCTATGACCTCGGTTTTGGTCAACACATGCCGAACCACGGCCTCTCCTCATGTTTACCTTTTTTCTAAATTCACTCATAGTTCACGCCATGGCTGATCTTGCGTCTCGTTAGATCAAAATAAAGTTATCTTGGAGCGGGCAAATTATTATCTGAACACCTGAATATGAAAATGAAAATGAACTGGAAATTCCTTATCGCAATTGTCGGAACTGTATTCATCTCCGAACGAAGCTCAGCGAGTCCTGAACCGACCGCGACCACGTGGGATCAGTGGCGTCCGCTGGTGGGAGAGTGGCAAGCTGCGGGAAAGGGAAGCCCCGGCGAGGGTGCAGGAGGCTTCTCTTTTGCATTCGATCTGCAGAACAAAGTGCTCGTGCGGAAAAGCCATACGGATTATCCGCCGGCAGAAGGGCGGCCGGCATTTTCACATGATGATTTGATGGTGGTTTATACCGACGAAGCAGCGCATAAGTTTCGCGCTGATTATTTTGACAACGAGGGCCATGTGATTCGCTACACAGCCGCCTTTTCCTCCGATGGCGGAACTCTAACGTTCATCAGCGACCCAGCGCCTTCACAGCCGAGCTTTCGCTTGACCTATGTTAAGAATCCAGATGACACGCTCGGCATTAAATTCGAGATAGCTCCGCCTAATGCTCCAGACAAATTCAAAATGTATGTGGAGGGCTCGGCTCGCAAGCGGTAGTTGCCCAACTCACTTAGACGGCAGAATGCACGTCATGGAAATCAAACCTTATGCCAGACATCACGGTTAAGCATCTTGACGAGATGGAACGTTACACCGGCTCATTTCAGAAGGGGCAACAGTTCTTCTTTGCGGGCAAGAGTCTTGGCCTCGCGAAGATTGGCATGAACGCCGCCAGGTTGCCCCCGCATTGGGAGCACTACCCGGAGCATGACCATGCCGCAGACAATGAGGAAGAGCTTTATATTCCCCTAGAAGGTAGCGGGACTCTTCACGCAGAGGGGCAGACTTACCCGATGGAGCGTGGCGTCCTGATTCGTGTCGGCGCGACCACTAGACGCAAGATTGTTCCTGGTCCAGAGGGTATGACCCTTTTGGTGCTGAGTGACCGGCCAGACTCCAAGTGACTAGTCCGCCTAACCATGCGATGGAGCGACGACTACCGATACGACGCTGACCAGCTGATGCACCGCAGCGCCTCGTCCCTAAATGTTATGTTCGAGTTCGCATACAGGTGCGCCAGGCGAGCAACGCGCCGACGCTGATCGTGATCACGAGACCGATACCGAATTCGTCGATGACGTATTTGGTAGGACCGGTGTCGCGGGTAAGCGGAGTGAAGATGGATTGAATAAAAAGATTGTGGCTGCCGTGAAAGATGGCGGCGGGCCAAAGACTCCTTGAACGCAATGTGAGCCACGCCATGATAAACGAGTCGGCGACGACCATAAGCGTGAAGCAGGTGAGACTGTACCACGCCGGGGCACCTTTGTTGTAATCGCCAAAGAGCAAAACGGGAAAATGGTAGGCGGCCCACATCAGGCCGCTGATCACACTTACCCCGGTAAAGCCGACTACCTTGTTTAACTCCGGAACGAGAAAACCGCGCCAGCCAATTTCTTCACCGAGAGCGCGCCCGGTCTTGGCCACAAGGCCGATCGTCGAAGTGATGAGGACGAACAAAATCAGAATCACGACCGGTGATAAGCCGGACCAGCCGAACTGCGTGGCCGTCCGCGTAAGAAAATCGCGCTCGAGAAAGCCACCAAGCGGCGTCAGCCACGCAACCAGGTAAACTGGGAGCGCATAGGCAACAGGGATAAGGTAAGCAAGCCACGCGTAGCGCGCGCCGCCCCATTTCCAGGGAAGTTCGGAAATGGGCTCGCCAAAAAGGCGCTTCGTTAACAAAGCGGCGAGGCCTGGGCTCCACATCGTGCCGGTAACAAAAAGCAGGTTGCCGGCGTCCATCTTTCCGGCGTGAAGCTCAAAGCCATTAAAGACGTTGCTGAAAACCAGCGTCAGGCCGTAAAAGACGGCGATCTTCTTCCAAGTCCGCGCGCTTGCCTGTGTCACGGTGAAGACGAACTACCCGCGCAATGCTTTCGTGAAGCGAATCAATTCATCAGCTAGCTCTTCGATCCGTTCGCCTACTTCCTTATCCTTCAGCTCATCACCTTCGAAGGCGCGGCCGGTGGCGTAGACAAAGCGCGGAATGATAACGCTCCGAAAGTCGAGCATAAGACTATTAGCAAATGCCATGACCGACATGTAGCTGCTCATCCCGCCCGCGGCACAAAGAAAACCGACCACCTTCTCTTCCCACGCGCTGCCCGTCAGCTCCACGAGATTCTTCGCGGTCGCGCTCACGTCGTAGTTATAAACGGGAGTCGCAAGCAGAATGCCGTCAGCGGCTTTGATTAGCTTACTTACTTTCTGCGAGCCGGGCTTGGTGTAACAAACGTCCGCATCGCATAGGGGCAGATCCAGCTCGCTGATATCGAGCCATTGGCATTCGACCTTTGCCTTTTCCAGACGGCGAAACGCAATCCGCCCCATCCGGCGACTGTTGCTATCGGGATTCCCGCTGGTGCTGACGACGAGATAACTGGCCATGCCGAGTCTGCTACTCGGCCTTGATGTCGGTATGGAAGGCGAGCCGCCAATCGGTGCCCTCCTTTTTCCAGACCGACGCGGCGTTCATCTTTCCAGAGGCCTCTTTTCCTGCCTCGCTTGCTTCGATCGTGACCGAGTAGCTCAGTAAGGCAGTGTCCTTGTCGATCATGACAACGTCGATGTCGCCGAGGGTGTAGGATTTCAGCTCAACTGTCTTCACCTCGGTCATTTCCTGGTCGAGCTTGTTGATCCCGCTTCCATAGACGCCGCGAAAATCGGCGGAAAAGACTTTCTTAAAGTCGTCCCATTTCTTGTCCTTGATGTCTTGCCAGGCTTTTTTTTCTGCGGTGATGAGGGCATCTTTGTCCGGCGAGGCGAAGAGATTTGCCGACGCGGCGAACAATCCGACCAGGGCGAGAGCGGCTAGTTTTTTCATTGGTTCCTTTGGTTAAGTGAGGCGCGATTAGATGAAAATTGACGGCGGCGGTCAATGCTGCCGTAATCTCCGCGTGCAATCGACTCGTTGGTTCGTGCTGGCAGCCCTCGTTGTTTGGATCATGTTTGCTCCCGCCATGCGCGCTGATCCCACGCCTGCCGAACGCGTCGCCGACATTCAGAAAGCCCTTCAGGCCGCGAAGCTCGATGGCTGGCTCTTCTACGATTTCCGCGGGAGCGATCCCCTCGCCCCGCGCATTTTGAAACTGGGCGAGCATGCCTCGGGGTCGCGCCGCTGGTTCTATTATATCCCAGCCACCGGCGAACCGACCAAGATCGTCCATTCCATCGAGCGCGGGAAACTCGACGCGCTCCCGGGCAAACGGGTTACCTATCGCGGTTGGGAAGAACAACACGCGCTCGTCGCCGCCGCGATCCAGGGACCGGACGCGAATCGTTTGCAGAAGAATGCGAAGAAGCGAGTGGCGATGCAATATTCGCCGAACAACGACATTCCCTACATCTCGCGCGTGGATGCCGGCACCGTGGAACTGATCCGCTCGTTTGGCGTCGAAGTGATTACGAGTGCGGAGCTCGTCCAGCAATTCGAAGCGGTCGTTACTCCCGAGCAACATCAGTCGCATGTCGAAGGCTCCGACAAACTGCATCGTGTCCTGATGGACGCGTTCGCCGAGATCGGGCGGAACATTCGCGAAGAAAAACCGATCACCGAATACGACATCCAGCAGTTTATCGCCCGCCGCCTCGATGAAGAAGGCATGACGCGCGAAGACGGCATCGTGGCGGTAAAGGCCAACGCCGCGAACCCGCATTACTTCCCGACCAAGGAATCTTTCTCGCCGATCAAGCGCGGCGATTTCGTTCTGCTCGATATCGTCAGTAAACTCCGCAAGCCCGGCGCGATTTGCACGGATCAAACCTGGACCGGTTTCGTCGGCGACACCGTTCCGGAAGAATACGTGCGCATCTTCAACATCGTCCGCGAAGCGCGCGACGCCGCGACCGAGTTCGTCCGTAAAAATGTGCGCGAAGGCAAACGCATCCATGGGGCCGAAGTCGACGATGTCTCGCGCGGCGTGATCAAGCGCGCCGGGTACGGCGAGCAATTCACCCATCGGACCGGCCATTCCATCGGCGAAGAATGCCACGGCAACGGCGTGAACATCGACAACTTCGAGACGCGCGACTCGCGTTATATCACGCCCGGCGTGCTGTTCTCTATCGAACCCGGCATCTACCTCGAAGGCAAATTCGGCGTCCGCTCTGAGATCGACGTTTACGTCGGCGACAAAGACATCGAAGTCACTGGCCAACCTATCCAGACCGAGATCGTGCCGATCTTGAAAGGTAACTGAGACTTGGTTGCCGGCGCATGAAGCTCCAGCAAATCGATCACGTCGCTCTTCGTTGTGCGTCCCCGGAACGCACCATGAACTGGTATATGAGCACCCTCGGATTTGAGCAGGCATTTCCGGGCCAGTGGTCAGGCGTACCGATCTTTTACGGCTTGGACCCACCGGCATCGCGCTTTTCCCCAAGGCGGAGGGCGATCAGGCGGGAAGGGGCACGGCGCTTTCCCATCTCGCGTTTCTGGCCGCCACCAAGGCCGATTTTCAATCTGCTCAGGCGGAGCTTCAGTCGAAAGGCATCTCCTTCGACTTTCAGGATCACGGCGTCTCCCACTCGATTTACTTCGTCGACCCCGACGGATTTCCACTCGAGATCACAACTTACGATCTGTAAATGAATCGTTCCGGGCGGCTTTGGAGTCGGCTTTCTTCTGTCGCCGTCGTTAGGCCGGGATTGACAGCAGACGGCTGGCAGACTTATCCCTCGCTCGTGAGTTGTAACTTCCGGATCGTTGGTATCGCGCTACTTCTTTCTTTGATCGGCCGCCTCGACCTGCTGGGCCAGCAAAAGATTCGGGTGGTGACGAAGCCGGTCGAGCCTTTCTCGTTCAACGACGGCGGCCAGACCAAGGGATTCAGCATTGATCTTTGGGAGGCGGTGGCGAAGGAAGCGAATCTTCAATTCGACATGCGGAATCTGGAGAGCGTGCCGCAAATGCTTGAGACCTTGAAGACGAAACAGTCGGACGTGGCGATCGCGGCGATTAGCATTACGGCGGAACGCCATGCGATGATGGATTTTTCCCAGCCCTATTTCGATTCGGGTTTGCAGATTCTCGTGAGGTCAAACGTGTCGCGGAACGGCGGGGTCGTCGCGAACTTGTCCCATCAGTTCATGAACTGGAACACGGTGAAGGTGATCGGGCTCGTCTTACTGGTCATGTTCGCGATCTCACATCTCGTTTGGTGGTTCGAACGGCGACGCAATGCGGAGATGTATCCCGAACCGTACCGCGCCGGCGTTTGGGAATCGTTCTGGTGGACGATCAGCATGCTTTGCACGGGCGGTTGCGAAGCGAAAGGACCGATGGGCGTGCCGGCGCGGCTGGTCGCGATCCTTTGGATGGTGGTGAGCATTGTTCTTATCGCCTATTTCACAGCGGCGGTAACGACGGAGATGACGGTGAAAAGTCTTACCGGCGACATCAGCGGGCCGGGCGATTTGCCGGGAATAAAGGTCGGCACCGTGGCAGCCAGTACAGCGGAGGCGTGGTTAAAGAAAAACAAGGCCAAGGTCTCATCCTACCCCGATGTCGCGAGCGCGATCGCGGCCCTGAACTCGGGAGAGCTGAAGGCCGTTGTCTATGATGCGCCGGTGTTGCGCTATTATCTTTCAAAGAGAATCGGGACGCGGCTACGGCTGGTCGGTCCGATCTTCGAAAAGCAATCTTACGGAATCGGTTTGCAGCAGGACAGTCCGCTGCGGGTGCCCATCAATCGCGCGCTGCTCGCCTTGAATGAGCGCGGTTTCATGGACGAGCTGCAAAAGAAATGGTTCGGCGGGAATGGCGAGCTGTAGCCGGGGTCGATGATCCCGGCTGGGGGAGCCCGCCACATTTGCTCGACCGGGATCCCCGATCCCGGCTACAACCACCACTTATGAAAACAAGAGCTGCGTTGTTGATTTTCGTTTTGTGTTTCGCTGGAGCTTTTGCCCAGCCCAGTGGTAAACCGGAGTACGGCGTGTGGGGGTTCGACACGGATGGCGCCGATCTAAAGACAAAACCGGGCGACGATTTCTTTCGCTACGCGAACGGCGCCTGGCTCGATCGCGTTCAAATTCCGCCGGATAAACCGGGTTACAGCCTGCGGCTCGCGATGAGCGACCTGACCGAACAACGCTTGCACGATCTGATGGAGGAGACGGCGAAGAAGGGGGAACCGAAACCGGCGACGATCGAAGGCAAGGTCGGAGCATTTTACAAATCGTTCATGGACGAAGCGGCCATCGAGAAAGCGGGCGCCTCCTCGATCAAGGACAAGTTAACTGAAGTGCAATCGACAAAAACGCGCGAAGCTTTGGCGGCGATGATGGGCAAACAAACCGCCGATTTTGACGGCGGCATCTTCGCCGTCGGCATCGACGTCGATATCAAGGACCCGAAGCATTACACAGTCTACCTGGGACAAGCCGGCCTGGGATTGCCGGATCGCGATTACTATTTGAAGCCCGACTTCGCCGCGAAGAAGGACAAGTATAAGGCTTACGCCGCGCAATTGCTTAAGCTGCTCGATTGGCCGGACGCGGAGAAACGCGCGACGGAAATTATCGACGTCGAAACGAAGATCGCGGACGCGAGTTGGACCAAGACGCAGCAGCGCGATCCGATCGCGACCTACAATGCAATGTCGATTGCAGAATTGGAAGCGCTCGCGCCAAAGTTCGCCTGGCGGAAATTCCTAACTGAGGCGGGACTTGCGAAGGTGGAGCGCGTCGTAGTCGCGGAGAAATCCGCGTTCCCAAAGATCGCCGATGTTTTCGATACGACCCCGATTGAAACGCTGCAGGCCTGGGAGGCATTTAACATCGCGGACCACGCGGCTCCTTACCTTTCGAAAGCTTTCGGCGACGCGCTCTTCGAGATGCGAAATAAGACGCTGGCGGGCCAGGCAGAACAGCAAGTGCGGTGGAAACGTGGCGTGCATGCGGTGAGCGGCGGAGATTATGGAGCGGGCGATCGTTACGATCGCTTCGGTAATCTGGGATGGGCGGTAGGTCAGCTCTATAGCGCCAAGTATTTTCCACCGGCAGCCAAGGCTAAGATTGAGGAACTGGTCGCGAACCTCAAGGTCGCGATGCATGAAAGGATCAAAGGTCTCGATTGGATGAGCGAAGCGACCAAGGTCCAGGCGCTCAAGAAGCTCGATACCTATAACATCAAGGTCGGCTATCCCGATAAGGCACGCGATTATTCGAAAGTCGAAATCCGTGACAACGATCTCATCGGCAACGTGCGCCGTGCGGCGGTAGCTGACTGGGCATTTTACGTCCAGCGGCTGCCGCAACTGGTCGACATGGCGGACTGGGGTATGACCCCGCAGACGAACGACGCTTATAACGGGGCGTTGCGCGACATTGTATTTCCGGCCGGAATTCTTCAGCCGCCGATGTTCGACGCGAACGCCGATGCGGCAGTGAACTATGGGGCGATCGGTGCGGTGATAGGTCATGAGCTAACTCACGGCTTTGACGATCAAGGCCGGAAATTCGACGCGGAAGGCAAGCTTAACGATTGGTGGACCGCGGAAGACGCCAAGACCTTTGAAGCGCGCGCCAAAGTTTTAGGCGAGCAGTATTCGAAGTTCGAGCCGCTGCCGGGCGCAAAGGTCAATGGCGAGCTAACCATGGGCGAGAACATCGCCGATCTTGGCGGCGTCGTGATAGCGCTCGACGCCTATCGCGCTTCGCTTAAAGGCAAGCCCGCCCCGGTCATCGATGGATTAACTGGCGAGCAACGCGTTTTTCTTGGCTGGGCGCAAGCCTGGCGTGGCAAGGTCAAGGATGATTACGTCCGCCGCCAGGTTGTGAGCGATCCTCATTCGCCGCGGCAATTTCGCGTCAACGGCGTCATGCGGAATATCGATGCCTGGTATGACGTTTTCAAAGTGAAGTCGGACGAGAAATTGTTCGTCGACCCGAAAGCTCGCGTTCGGATCTGGTGAGCAGTTAAGATTTCCGGGACACGCGTGTCTGACTGGTAAAGGACCAGTTATGACACCAGCGTTACTTTATCGCTCAAGACACAATTGGCGATTCACAGCGGCGCTGTTCGCAGCCGCCGCGATCCACGTCGGGGTTATTAGTCTGGCGACAACGCGTCAGGCGGAACCAAGAACGGCGTCAGGTTTTTCAACCGAACCACCCGGGATAATCCTCGAGCCGACAGAACCGATTGCGGACCAGCCACCGGACGCGACCGATCCGTTGCCGACACCACCTGTAATCGACCAACCGTTTATCGAGCCGACAGCAATACCGCCACCGGTGCATCGCACTAGCAGGTTCACGCCGGTCGTTAGGCCAAGAAGCAGTACGATGCCCGGTTCGATGCGCTTGTCCTCGGCCAAGGTGTTCGCCGTAAGTGCGCCGCGGCCTGAGTATCCGTACGAAGCGAGACGACAAAGAGTCACCGGCGATGGAATTGCTCTCCTCACGATCGATCCCGGCACCGGGAACGTGGTTCAAGCCACGATGACGAAGAGCACCGGAAATCAGTTCCTCGATAGTGCCGCTATTAGCGGTTTCAAACGTTGGCGGTTCAAACCTGGAACGGTGTCATGGGTGACCTGCCCGATCACCTTCACGCTCACCGGCGCGTCCTACTAGGCTTTCAGTAGCTGCGTCTGCGCTTCGCGCAGCTCGGAGGTGCGTTCGCGGACAGCGTCAGCGTAAGCGGCGACTTGCATGTCGAGTTGGAGATGAAGCCGGCGCGTTTCGAGCAGGTTGTTCATTCGCAACAGAACTTCAAGTTGATCGAACGGTTTGAGGAGAAAGTCGGTCGCACCGGCGCGCAAAGCGCGAAGCTTCGTCGTTTCATTGGCATCGGCTGTGAGCACGATCACGGGCAAAAAGCTTTCGCCCGCCGCAGCGCGAAGCGATTCGAGAATAGTAAAGCCGTCGACGTGCGGCATCATCAAATCGAGGAGAACGAGATCGGGTTCGAAGGCGATGCAAGTTTCCATTGCTAATCGCGAATCCGTTACTGTCTTCACGCGGGTGTAGCCGCCCTCAGCTAGCATCATTTCCAGTAAGGCGACGTTAGCCGGCTCGTCGTCGATCACGACGATCTTCATCTTCGAATAAAGGGCCGCGTTGGGCAGCCAGCGCTGATCGATTGGTTGTGGTTCGTGACTCATGGCTTCGACTAGGCGACAGCAGGCTCTAACTCTCGATCACGGTCCCGCATGGTCTCATCAATGACGCGAAAGAACTCCGAGATATCGAGCGGCTTGGTGAGATAGCTTCGCGCCCCGGCGGCCTTGAGCTGATTGATTTGTCGCGCCGTTGCGTCCGCACTGATTATTACCACAGGTATATCGCGAGTGACCGCGTCGTTGCGCAAACGTTCCAGGACTTCGTGGCCGCGAAGATCGGGTAAGTGCAGGTCGAGCAAAATGAGGTCAGGCCGATGTTGGCGCGCCAGGTCCAGGCCCAGGCCGCCTTGCATTGCCGTGAGCAAATGAAGTTGCGGCTGTTCGGCCAGCATCTGCTCAACCAAAGTAAGATTCGAGAGGTTGTCCTCGATGTAGAGGATTTTTCCGCCGTCCCCTCCACTGGCTTGTTCCAGCGTGGCAGCATGATTGTTGGGCAAAGCTTTTAGCGGCGAATCAGTCGCAGGCAGCTCGATCCAGAACGCGCTTCCTTTTCCGACAGTGCTATCAACGCCGATGTCGCCGCCCATGGCATGCATGAGTCGTTGGCAAAGTGCGAGACCCAGGCCGGTCCCTTCGACGCCGGATTGTTCGACACCCAATCGATCAAATGGAGTAAATAGCCGCGCCAGCTTTTCCGTCGCGATTCCGGCTCCGGTGTCGGTGACCACTAGTCGTGTCTTCGCTAAATTCGATTGCTGGAGCGAAACAGAGATTTGGCCGCCGACGGCAGTGTATTTAACCGCGTTCGTTAAGAGATTAAGCAGAACCTGTTTCAGCCGCTGACGATCGGCCAGCACGTGAAGGTCCTTATCTAAAAGCTCATCGACGGAGAGCTGCATTGTGCGCTGCGCCGCCAGGGGACGCATAAGGTCGAGCGCTTCTTCCAAGACTTCAGCTACGGCGACTGGCTCCACTGAGAGCTGTAAGTGGCCTGCTTCGATCCGGCTGAGATCGAGCACTTCGTTAATCAGCTTAAGGAGGTGACGTCCGGCGCTCATGATGTGCTCCACGCGCGCTCGTTGCGGCTTAGTTGGGTTTTGCCGTTCAAGTAACTGTCCGAAACCGAGGATCGCGTTCAACGGCGTCCGCAATTCGTGACTCATACGGGAAAGGAATTCGCTTTTGGCGTGGTTCGCGCGGTCGGCCTCCTTTTTCGCTTCGCGCAACGCCTCCTCGACCAGCTTCCGTTCGGTGATGTCTTCCACCATGATCAGGAATTCGCGCGGATTGCTGTCCTTGTCGCAAATCACGCAAGCGGTGCGATTGACCCAAAGCAGCTCGCCGTTCTTACGAATGTAACGCTTTTCGAGGGAACACCGTTCCCTGCCATCGAGCAGCGCTTTCACGAGCCGCTGACTCTCGGCCAGATCATCCGGGTGAGTAAGGTTGAGCGGCGTCCGCTTGAGGAGTTCCGCTTCCGAATAACCGATCATCTGGGTGAAACGAGCATTGACCTGCCTGAATTTCTCATCATCCAGCGCGACGACGGCCATGCCGATGGGCGCGTCGTCGAAAAGCTGGCGCGAACGTTGATCGCTTGCCTCAAGAGACGCAGTCCGGTTAGCGATAAAGCGCATTTCGCGGATACTTCTGAAACACGAGATTACCAGAAAAACATTTTCAAATACCACCCAGCCCGCATGTTCAATCGAGCGCCATGGGCTCGCACTCAATACCCCGTAAACCGAATACGGTAGATAAACGCCGCGCAGGAAATGATCGAGCCCGACGACGATAGTCGCGGGCACAAGCACCCGCCAATCGCGATAAAATGACAGGACGACGAGCGATCCGAAGACGTGGAAGTGGGTCTCAATGCGGCCGCCGGTCAACGCGATCAACAACGCGGACATCAGCATTTGCGCGACCGCGATCACGTTCCGGGTCGCTACGGATCCGGGCCAGACGCGCGTCATCCAAACCGGGAAAAGACTGATCGCGCCGCCAATCAGGAGCGCCGACCAGACGTGAATGTGAACCTGACTGACTTCCCCATCCCAGGTTCGCGGCGAGACGACGAGAGCGATCACGATGCACGCCACCCACTGAAAGAGCATCAGCCTTGCGAAGAGCTTGTCCGTGTCGCGAAAAATTCGCCGCCGGTGCTGCTGGAAAAGTTCTTCCGCGCGTTCGCTATTCGCTGCTGGAATTGGACCGGCTAGTTCGAACATAGTTTTCCTTCCGCCATGGTTGGGCGTTTTGTGAGAGAACAACCGAATACGGGCGTCCGCGCGCGCTCGACGGGTTGGTCAGTAAGCAAGGCGAGGATAGCGCTTTCCCCGGCATTGTTGCCGGCATGGCCACGCGACGCCGTGATGCCGCCACTAAAAACAAGGTTTCCGTCGCTCCCAAACACGACGGTGTGACCGGAGGTTTTGGCGCCAAACCGCGCCGCTTCTTTCCCGTTCTGGTCGGTCATCACTGTGACGCCCGGGATTGCCGCCGCACTAGATCGCAAGTCGGTATCGTCCCAACCCGGTTCCGCATTCTCCGGCTTCACAAAGAACACGTAGGCGTTCACTTTCCCGACCGCGTGCGCCATGATTTGCGCCAGCTCGCCGATGCTTGCCCGAGTGCACGGACAATGCGGATGGGCGAACATCAACAGCGTTGGCTTATTCGGCTGCCGCGGGACAACCGACACCGCAGGCCACTTCGAGGCGATCGTTCCCACCTGTCCTGGTGTCGTTTCGTATTGGAAGAGAGCGCGTCCCCCGAAAGCGAGAGCGGCCATCCAGGTCGCACCCAGCAAGGTAGTAACAAAGATTTTCTTGCGAGAATAGGTCACGATGTGTGCGCGAGCGGCCGCTTCACTTAAGCAGCCGCCATTCCATCGTGACTCGGAATCACCCGGCAACGAGGTCGCCGCACAAATCGCTTGCCCGTTCTGACGGAACTGGATAGGAAAGCCGGCCGCAATGCTGTTCAACTCGCTCACGTTCGTCGTCTTTTTTACCCTCGTCGTCTTCCTTTATTGGAGCATCCGGTCGTGGACTGCGCGGAAGAACTTACTCGTCGTCGCGAGCTACATTTTTTACGGCGCCTGGAACCCGCCCTTCGCCGCTCTCCTATTCTCGACGACTGCGATGGATTTCTGGCTCGGCCGCCAAATCGGCAAAGCCAAAAATCAACGGTCAAAACGCCGCTGGCTGGTCGCGAGCGTCTGCATGAACCTCAGCATGCTGGGGTTTTTCAAATACGGGAATTTTCTCCTGGAAAACTTCCAGTGGTTGCTGGCGCGCGGAGGCGTTATCTATCAACCGCCTCATCTCGATATCCTGCTGCCGGTCGGCATTTCCTTTTACACGTTCCACTCCCTATCCTACACGCTCGACATTTATCGCGGCGTCCTGCAGCCCACGCGGTCGCTCCGCGATTTCGTCCTGGCCGTTTCGTTTTTCCCGCAACTCGTCGCCGGCCCGATTGTCCGGGCGGGCGATTTTCTGCCGCAGCTTGCCTACGCTCCGCGCCTGAAGACCGGACAATTTTTCTGGGGCCTTGCGCTTATGACGCTGGGTCTGTTTGAAAAGATTGTTCTCGCCGACACCTTACTTTCCGGATCGGCCGACCGCGTCTTCAACTACAGCGGACCGCTCGTCGCGCTCGATTCGTGGGCGGGCGTGATCGCGTTCGCGGGACAGATCTTTTTCGATTTCGCCGGCTACTCGATCTGCGCGATCGGGGCTGCGCTTACGCTCGGTTTTCATCTCAAGGACAACTTCCGTTTCCCGTACGCCGCTATCGGCTTTTCCGATTTCTGGCGGCGCTGGCACATATCGCTGTCCACATTTCTGCGCGACTACCTCTACATTCCACTCGGGGGTAATCAGGTGCGGCCATTTCGAGCCGCGCTGAATCTGGTGATCGTCATGTTCATCGGCGGTCTTTGGCACGGCGCCGCGTGGACGTTTGTCGTTTGGGGATTATTGCACGGCTCTTATTTGGTCATCGAGCGCGTTTGCCGGCTCTTTTTCGAAGAAAAGCCGTGGGCGAACACGCCGATCGTTCGGATGCTGGCCGGGTTTGCGACCTATGGAGCGGTTTGCATCGCGTGGGTTTTCTTTCGCGCGTCGGATTTCACCATCGCGAGCCGCATGTTGGCCGGAATGTTCGGCGGGCATCCGACGGGCGACGCGATCCTCAGCACGCGCGAGCTCTTGCAAATTGGAATGGTGAGCGCGGGTATGATCGCGCTCCATTGGGCGATGCGCGACAACAGCTTCGAGATCGCCGTGATGCGACTGCCGCACTGGACCGTCACCGCCATCGGCGCCGTGATGGCGTGCGCGATCATTCTCACGCAGGGAAACAGCAATGCCTTCATCTATTTCCAATTTTAAGGAACGCCTCCGTCTTCCGCGTCTGTTCTTCCGCAGACCGTCGCGCGAAGAACAAATTCACGGCGGCCCGCCCTTGGAATTCGAACGGCCGATTCCGCCCGCGCCGTGGCGCGGCATAGCGGTCGTCATCAGTATCGTCGTTATCGCCGTGACGACGGCGTGGGAGTTGTATTGCCGAGCGCTCGGCTACGGCCCCACTTTGAATGACAACGAGGACCTATGGACGATGGCGCGCCGGCGCGTTCAGCCGGAATCGATCGTTGTCCTCGGCGATTCACGGGCGTGGTTCGATGTCGACCTGGACGAATTCCAAAAGGGTCTGGGCAAACGACCGATCCAGCTCGCGATGGCCGGCTCGACCGCCTGGCCTGTCTTGGATGATCTGGCAAAGGACGAAAGTTTTCATGGCACGATCATTTGCAGTTTCGTCCCCGGTTTGTTTTTCGCGCCGCCGGGTTCTCCGCCGATGGTCCGCGCCGAACTAGGCGAGAAACGATATCGCAATCAAACGCCGGCTCAGCGCGTGAGCGAATATCTCGGCATGTGGCTGGAAGAGCATGTCGCGTTTTTGAAGCCGGACGATTTAAGTCTCGAAGCACTCTTGAATGAGCTCCCGATCCCGAATCGTCCGGGCGCGCTCGTCCCGCCGCGTTTTCCTCCCTATTTTCAGACCGAAGACCGCGAACGCCGCGCCCGGATGTGGGAAAAATGTGCGGCGCCCGGAAGTCCGTTGGCGAAAAAGATCCAGGAAACCTGGCCGCCGCTTTTCACCCCGCCGCCGCCGCCAAGCTACGTCCCGAAGGATGCCTTCTTCGCCGAAATGAAGAAAGGCCTCGAGAAACGTTTTGCTGACGTCGCTGGTGCGATCGAAAAAATTCGACGCCGCGGCGGAAAGATTGTTTTCGTTCGTTTCCCGCACACCGGCGGACTGAAAGAACTCGAGGACCGCCTCACGCCGCGAGCGCAAACCTGGGACCCACTTTTAAAAATAACCAGTTCGCCCGGCATTTATTATTCAGATTTTCCAGAGCTATCCGGCTTCGATTGTCCCGAGTGGTCGCATTTGTCCGCGGGCGACTCCGTGGAGTTCAGTAAACGCCTGGTGCCGCATCTCAAAGCGGCTCTCCAACTGTGAGCGTTCTTACCGGCCTGTTGCCGGAGTGAGTGTGATTCGCTCGAGGAGCAGCGTGCTGAAGGCCGCGAACGGCCTGCCGTTCAGATTCGGGTCGGAATCGAAACGCAGCGCAACGATCGGCGCGAACGCCGGCGCGTCCAGCGTGTAAGTCCGCGCCGGAACTTCGTGCTGATAATCGCAGCGCAATAATCCCTCGCTCTGGGCGCTCAGCTCGTTGCCATCGGCGTCCAGGGCGTGCGCGCTCCAAGCCGGATGTGTGATCCCACTCTCGGTTTCCGGATACAATCGCGGCCGAACGAAACTCACGCTGCTCGCCGGTTGTTTGAACACAAGGGTGAACGACGCCGGCACATTTCCGGTGTCGGTTTGCGTGAGCAGATTCTCGCTCGTCGTCGGATGCACGCCCTGGCCGCCGTAAAGCCCGAGGTTGTTAACCAGAACAATTTTCGAGTCCGGCGGGTCGAGATTTCGGATGCCGACGCCGAACTCGTGCAAATACGGTGAAGCCGCCGTCCTGTAATCAGGCGCTTTCGTCGGCACATTGGGAAACTCGATTACGATCTCTTTCGCCGCCGGAGCCGCGGCCGGCGATTGCACGGGTGAAGTTGCAACTGGGCCTCGCGATTTCGCCGGGTTGTAATAACGCCAGACCGGAAATGCTAATCCAAACAACAATGCAAAGACCACCCAAACCCAGACTGGACCGCGATGCGTCTTCTGGAGCCGTCGCCCTGCGGGCGACGCGAGAATTCGGTCCGCGACCGGAACGGCCGTCGCCGATTCAGTTTCTTCTTTTCCCAACAACGCCTCCACGGCCGCGACCAACCGCTGCAAATGTTTCTCCACCGGCGGCGTGAGCGCGTCGAGCCAATGCGGCGTGCTCAGGAAATAAGTCAGGTCGTCGTTCGGCCGAACCTCTTCGATCCGCAATTGGATGATGTGCAAATGCGACGAGACCGCGAGCTGCACTTCGCGCAAAACTTGTTGGGAGTTGTTCGAATGCGCGGAGAAAATCAGCACCATCGCTTTGCTTTGCTGAATCGCACGCGTGATCTCGCCCGCGAACGATCGCCCCGGCTGAACATCGCGCGGCGCCATCCAGCAACGCACCCCTGCGTTCTCCAGCCCCGCGCAAACTGCGTCCGCGACGGATTTGTCCTGCGCCGAATGCGAAATAAAAACGTCGTGAGCCATGCCGTGCGTGGCACGCCTTGTAAACTTTTCGGGCCGACAAACGCAACGACTATCGCCAAAGTCCCATCGCCGATCTAGATTCAGAAGCGGTCCCTTATTGGCATGAAACTAAAATTGCTGGTTGTCGTTCTTGCGTTGCCATTCGGCACCATCGCAGCTCAGGCCGAGAGCCCCATTCTCTTTCGGGATGATTTTTCGAATCCGGCCAGCGGCTGGATGGTGACTAAGAAGGATTACGCGGAGTTCGCTTACCTCGATGGCGAATATCGAATCCTGCTCAACAAAGCTGATTTCAATACCTACTCGCTTGTTCCGAAGCAGACCTTTGATAATTGCTCGGTGGAAGCGGACGTCCGGCTGGCCGCCGGACCTTCAAATGGCGTGTTCGGCATTCTCTGTCGCGCTGAGGCCGACGCGCAAACCGTCCAAAGAGCCTATGTCTTTGCGATTCGCGGGGACGGGTTTTACGCCATCCTCAAGCGCACGAGCCCGAGTTTCTGGGACGCGATTGCATACGGGAAAGAGTCGAAGGCAATCAAGCCGGGGAACGCGGTGAATCATCTGCGGGCGGATTGCTCCGGTGACACCCTGACGTTCTACGTCAATGGCGAGAAACTCCTGGAGAAAACAGACGCTGCTTTTAAAACCGGCGGCGTCGGCCTGGCTGTGACGACCCAGCCAAAAAGCGAAACCTTGGATGTGCGCTTCGACAATTTTGTCGTTCGCAGCATCACGCCCTAAACTCACCGAGAGCCGGCGATGAGATTCACGGCGTGAGGAAAATCTTGCCGCTGTACGGGTCCTTTACTTCCGTGCCGCTGGGGAAACCGCGCACGTCGACGTAACCGGCCTTGGGAGCAAACGGGCTCGTGACGAAACCGGGCTTGCCCGGAACTGGAATTCCATAGGGAATATCCAGCTTCGAATTCTTAACCGGCGGGACCGAAGCAGGACGAACTGGCGGGCTGGTGGTCGTCGCACTCGGCGTAGGCGTCGGCATGGCCGGGGCTGGCGTGGGCGGATAGTCGGGATTCTGAGTGTTCCCTTTGATCTTGGAGCTTTGCTTCGTCGGCGGTTTAGGTGGCGGCGCCGCCTTCTTCTTCTGGCCCGGATGCGCGATGGAATTGCCAAGCGCCTTGAAGAAATCGCCGATGGAACCAGCCTCCGCGCGCGGTGCCGCGATCAGCGCGCTGATCGTCAGAGCGAGAAAGATTTTTTTTAGCATGCTGCGCATAGATGATCGCGGCGAAGTGTGACGCAGGTCCCGGTCGCGTTCAACACTATGCGGAAAAACCTCGAAATCTTCGGAGCGAAAGAAAATCGATTTGATGCCGAGAACCGCCATCGAGAGCAAGGTCCGCTGCGATTTCGCCGATGACCGGCGCGAACTTGAAACCATGCCCGGAAAAGCCGCCGCAGAGAATCACGTTTGCGTGATGCGGATCGCGGTCGATCACGAAATCGCCATCAGGCGTGAGGCTGTACATGCATGGCTTTGCTTCGCGGAAACTGGCGGCAGCTCCCGGCATCCACGCGTCCGTCGCACGAGCCACTGGCTCGACATCGAGAGCTGGATCGACGTCGCGATTGAGCTCGTCGGCCGTCGTTAGATCTCCGAAGCCGTGAAAGGCGACCTTCACGCCGTCGCCGAAATCAGGGAAACCATAAAGCGGCGCGGGCAGCCCGGCGCGATCAAGCAGAAACGCTGGGAACCGTGGAGCCTGATATTCGTGTGTCGCGGGGATAAACCAGACCTGCACGTTGCGCTGGACGCGAAGCGTTATGCCAAGAGTACCTAGCGCCTCTTTGAACCACGGACCTAACGAGAGGATAAGTCTTGTCGCCGATATCTTGCTGCCATCCTGGAGAGCTATTGTGACCTCGCGATCGCTAGCTTCCCAATTTCGCACTACGGTGTTGAAACGAAGCTCCGCTCCCGAAGACTCCGCCGCCTTCAAGTGCGCGCTAACAGCTTGTTCGGGATCGAGAACTCCACCATCGGGTTCGAACAACGCGATCTCATTCTCCAACAGCCGCAAGCTCGGATACCGCTCCCGAACTTCTCCCCTGCTCCACTTCTCCAACGCCAGTCCATGCCGCGCCGCGGCCCGTTGCGTCCCCGAAATGATTTTGCTGTTCTCCTCGCCGACCGAAAGCACGCCGGTGATTCGCAACAAATCCTGGCCGCTTTGTCTTTCCAGGGCGCGCCATAACTCATAGCTGCGCAAAACCAGCGGGACATAGGCCGGGTCCTCAAAGTAAGCCTGCCGAATCATCCGGCTCTTGCCATGGGACGAGCCGCGGTCGTGCGCAGGAGTGAATTGTTCCAGGCCGATCACCGACGCGCCGCGTCCCGCGCAATGCGCGGCGATAGCACTGCCAATCCCTCCCAGGCCAACGATAGCCACATCGTAGGTCAAAGTTAGTCCTCGATCTCAGCCGCCCAGACCGTGCCCGTATACTTACCCCGGTAATACGCGACCTTGATTCTGTCGCCGACCTTCAACTTATCGTAGTGCGCTCGGTCGCTTTGAATCAGTTTCCGTAAGCCAATGTCTTCGATCTGGACCGTAATCCGCCATTGTTCCTCATTCCTCGCCCTCGGATCCTTGCTCGTTCCACGAACGTCCTTCTTCATGACATAACCATCGACCTCAATCTCGTCCGGCTTCATTTCCACAGACGTAATTTCTGTCTCTACCGGTGTTGGCTGCGGAGAGGGCGAGGGCTTCGCCTCCGCGATATCGATATGCTCTTTCGCCACCACGGCGGCGGCGCTCCGTGTTTTCGAGCACGCCATTAAACTCAGCGCCGCGAACAGAACAACAAGGCCGCGAATCACCATGACGTTGCACAAGACCGAGCGAGTCTTTCGCGTCAAGCGTTCTTCGAGGAGTGATGGCTTTACATCGGCTTCGCCGCGATTATGTGAAGCTTCAGCATGGAATTCACGGTTCGCCACGATGGCCGCGAGCTTGGCCCTTATTCTGAGGCGGAAGTGAAGAACCGCCTCAGCGTGGGAACACTCGCGCCTTCCGATTTGGCACTCGCTCCTGGCGCAAATGAATGGGCGCAACTCTCAACTTTTCCGCAATTCCTTCCGGTTGATTCCACGTCACCGCTGCGGCCGCAACAGTTAGGCGCTTACACCGCGGCAACCTTACAACCGGATGAACGCCCGCTCCACCAAACCCACATCCATTGGATCGCATTGAGCGGATCGGTCATCGGCGCGCTCCTCTGCCTCATCGTCATCGTCCCGATTGCCATGTTCGCTTCCTGGCGTGACTTCTATTGGGCATGGCTGCTTCTCGTGATGCCCGCCGGCATTCTGGTTTCCGCGGCTGTAACAATAAAAACGAGCGAGCTCGTCATTACGGACCGCCGCGTCCTGATCAAGGTTGGATTCATTCAACGCCATACGTTTGAGATGTTCATCTCCAAGATCGAATCCGTCGCTGTCTTCCAAAGTATGCTCGGCCGTTTGCTGAACTACGGCACCGTCGAGATCCGCGGAACCGGTGGCTCGTCCGAATCGTTCGCCACCATCGCCGCGCCATTGCTGTTCCGCGACTCGATCCAATTAGTGCAAACGAGTTCCGAGAAACGCTGAGACTACTGAGGCATTGCGAAGCAAACTATCTGATCTGCCTCGCGATAGTTAGTCCATAAGTGCTGGCCGTCATACGTAAGCGAGCGGCACTGAAACGGCACGCGTGCGAGTTCGCGAATAGTTGGTTTCTCTTCGCGTGGATCGAGCCGCGCCAGTCGCCAGTCGCCGCCGTTTTGTTCCGTTCCGCAGAGAACGTAGAGGAGGCCATCGACGAAAACGTGGCCGCTTATTTCAGCGCCAATGGCGATCTCTCGGACGATATTCCACTCCGAATCCAGTTTTAGAATTCGATGGTTATACCATTGACTGAGATAGAGGTTGCTGCCGTCGTGGCTCAAATACGAGCCAGTGAAATCCGGACACGGGATTCGAGGCTCGTCGGCAAAACCTTTCCCAGGAACATAACGACGCAAATAGCGATCGTCATCCGCCCCCTCGCCGAGAGTGAACCATATAACCTCACCTACCGAAACGGAGGCCCACGGAATGCCCGGTGCTTCCACGTCATCCAGGACCTTCCACGTCTTGGGATCCATTCGGTAAATACGACCCAGATCGCGCGAGCCGAACCAAAGTTCGCCATTGTGCCATGCCAGGGCTTGCGGCGTCGGCGCCGGCGAAACCCGGCGTTCCACTTCATTGATCACGGGTAACTCTGCCATGCATCTATTCTAGCCCTGCCCGCCGGTTGAACAATTCCGGACTTCCCGCTTCCGATCTCCTGGCGCTCTCTGTATCCTCGCGACCATGGATATCACCACTTCAATTGCAAAACCGGACCCGGCGCCACCTGACGTTGTGGTTCGAGGAGATGCGCGCAGCTTCCGGCAAGGCGTGGTTGCTGGGAAACATCATCTGGTCGCGGATGAGCCCGTGGCCTATGGGGGGCGCGATGAAGGACCCGGGCCCTACGATTACTTACTGGCCGCGCTGGGCGTTTGCACCTCGATGACAATCGGGCTGTTTGCGCGCAAGAAACAGTTTCCGCTCGAAGACATCATCGTGTCGCTCCGCCATTCGCGCATTCACGCGAAGGACTGCGCCGATTGCGAGACGAAAGAAGGAATGCTCGACCGAATTGAGGTTCAGGTGGAGATGACCGGGAAGTTGACGCCGGAGCAACAGGCGCGCTTGATGGCCGTCGCGGCGAAGTGCCCCGTCCATCGCACCCTGAAGTCGGAAATCAATATTCAGCTTCGCGGCGCACCAGCGACTGCCCCTTGACTAGCCGCTTCGTTTCTCCTAGGAATGGGCCGTATTAGAGGAAAGGAAATCTCATGCTGACACTTTCTTGCGGGTTTATTGTTCTCGTCGCCGTCGTGCTGGTTGTCTTTATCGTCGCTGGCTACAATTCGCTCGTTACCCTGCGCAACCGTTATAAGAACGCCTACTCGCAGATCGATGTGCAACTCAAGCGCCGTTACGACCTGATCCCGAACCTGGTCGAAACCGCGAAAGGTTATCTGGCCCATGAGCGCGGGACGCTCGAAGCTGTGATTGCTGCGCGCAATGCCGCTGTTACAGCCAACACCCGCGCGGCCCAGAATCCCGGCGACAGTTCAGCGATGAAAGAAATTTCCTCCGCGGAAACCGCGCTCTCGGGCGTGATGGGACGCTTGTTCGCGCTGGCTGAAAGTTATCCGGACCTCAAAGCGAACACGACCATGCTAAGCCTCATGGAAGAGTTAACCTCGACGGAAAATAAAGTGTCGTTCGCGCGCCAGGCTTATAACGATTCGGTGATGGCTTACAACACCCGGCGCGAAGTTTTTCCGACTAACCTCATCGCCGGGCCGTTCAACTTTGGCCCAGCGGAGCTGTTTGTCATCGATAAACCGGAGCAGAAGGACGCGCCGAAAGTCTCGTTCTAGGTCTGGCTAACTCTCGCGCGCGTGGACTTCTTCGAGCGCCAGGACAAGGCCCGCCGTCACACGGCGTTCCTCGTCTTCTACTTCGTGGTCGCCATCGTTCTGATGATTGGCTCGATCTACCTCGTCGTCGCCACTCTGACCGGCGCCTTTGAGTCGAGGGATACGTCGGACGAAACCACTACCTCAGTGTCGCAGCCCGAGGTATTCCTCGTCACGGCTTTCGGAACCCTGGGTATAATTGGGGCGGGTAGCTTCTTCAAGACCCTTTCCCTCGCCCGCGGCGGCCGCGCCGTCGCGGAGTTACTCGATGGCCGCCTGGTCAATCCTAATTCTACCGATGCGCATGAACGGAAGCTCCTCAATGTTGTTGAAGAAATGGCGATCGCCTCCGGCGTCCCCGTTCCGCAAGTCTACGTAATGGATGGCGAGCCCGGGATCAACGCGTTCGCCGCCGGCCATTCCGCCAGCGACGCCGCTATCTCTGTCACCCGCGGCGCGATGACCATGCTCACGCGAGACGAACTGCAAGGCGTGATCGCCCACGAGTTCAGCCATCTGCTTAATGGCGACATGAAGCTCAACCTCCGGCTCATGGGCCTGATCTTTGGCATACTTTGCCTGACAGTCATCGGACGCATCCTAGTCCGCGCGCGTGGCAAAAATGCCTGGCCAGCAATCCTGGTTGGACTAGCGCTTATCATTGTCGGTTGGGTAGGCGTTTTGTTCGGGCGCCTTATCCAGGCTGCCGTCAGCCGGCAGCGTGAGTTTCTGGCGGATGCTTCCGCCGTGCAATTCACGCGTAATCCTTCCGGCCTGGCCGGCGCATTGAAAAAAATTGGTGGGATATCGGAAGGATCACAGCTGCGTTCCCATCGGGCCGAAGAGGCGAGCCACTTCTTTTTCGCGAATGGCCTAAAGAGCGGGTTCTTTGGCTTCGCAACGCATCCACCATTGATCGAGCGCATTCGCGCGCTGGATCCCAGCTTCGATGGCAAGTATCCATCTGTAGTATTACCGGACACGCCTGTCGAAGTAGCCCCGCCACCATTGCCCAGCGTTTCGCCGTTAGTTCCACCTCCTCAACCGCCGCTGATGCCGACGGCGACACCACCGCCTTTGCCGGTTCTTCCTCCGCCTTTGCCTGCAGCAGCGGTGAGTATCGCTCAACAAGCTATTGTCGAAGATATCGGCCGGCCGCGGCCCGAGCATCTTCAATACGCGGTAGACCTTCATCAGGCAGCTTCAGCGTCAATTAAAACGGCCGCGCGCGATCCGCTCGGCGCGCATGCCCTCGTCTGTGCCTTTCTTCTCGCGGAAGATCCGAGCCTTAGAGAAAAACAACTACAAGAGCTAGGCCGGACAACTTCGGATGCGGTGCGAGATGAAACGCGTCGAATGTGGCCGCAGGTTCAACAGATTCCCGACCAGGGGCGCATCCCACTCGTCGATGTGGCCCTGCCAGCGCTTCGTCGGTTGTCTCCGCAACAGTTTGAGCAGTTCCGCTTATCGGTGAACACACTCATGTCCAGCGATAACCAGAGCAATCTCTTCGACTTCATGATGCAAAAAATCGTGATGCGTCATCTCGACACCCGCTTCTATCCGGAACGGCGGCCGGTCACGCAATTTTACGATTTGCGTCCCCTTGCTCGCGACGCCGGCATTGTGCTTTCTGCGACTGCCTACGCCGGCACCGAAGACGTTACGAAAGCCAAGGCCGCTTTCGTCAAAGGCGCGGAGTTGTTGAGTCGTATCGCTCGAGAGGAAATTCCGTGGCTCCCACCCACTGAATGCGAACTCGCTCATCTTGACGCCGCCCTCGATCGTTTCGCGCAATCAGTCCCACAAATTAAAAAGAATGTCCTGTCGGCCTGCGCAGGAACAGTCGCGTTCGATAACGCCATCCAACCGCGCGAAGCCGAAATTCTCCGCGCCGTCGCCGATAGCCTCGACTGCCCAATTCCGCCCTTCCTCCAATCGTAGGCTTTCTTCCTTTCTACTTTCGCCTTTCTCCTTTCTACTTCTTCCGATGAGCATCATCGGGAAAGTAGACAGTCTTTGGCGTTATCCCGTCAAAAGTATGCGCGGCGAAGAGATGGAGGAAATGTTTGCCGGTTATGCCGGAGTTTATGGCGATCGGCTTTTTGCATTCGTCAGTGATGGCAGACCGAAAGGATTTCCTTACTTCACTGGGCGGGACCAGCGACGCATGATTTGCTACCGCGCGCGCTTTCGCGATCCGGTGAACGCAGCCGCCCCGAGTAATCAACGTGAAGCAGAACAAAACGGGGCCTGGCCGCTTCCAGCGAGTGCGACGCAGCTGGCAATCGAGGTTGAAACCCCCGACGGAAAGTTCCTTGCGATCGACGATCCATCGTTAATCGATTCGCTTCGCGACGGGATTGAGCATTCCAATAAAATCACGCTGCTGCGGTCCGACCGCGCCATGACCGATTGCGCGCCGTTGTCCCTGTTCTCCCTCCAAACGGTCCGCCAACTCGAGCGCGAATCTGGAATTCCGATCGATAAGCGGCAGTTCCGCGCCAACGTTTATCTCGACCTTCCCGAAGTCGCTGCTTTCGCCGAAGACGAATTCGTCGGCCGGTCGCTGCGCCTTGGTTCGAAAGTAGTTGTGAGCATTACCAAACGCGATGGCCGCTGCATGATGATCACGCTCAATCCCGATACAGCCGAGAAATCGCCCGGCGTTCTTAAGACCATCGCCCAAAGGCATGAAGGCAAGGCCGGCCTTTACGCGGCCGTGCTTACTGAAGGAATGGTTCGCAAAGGCGATCCCGTTGAGTTACTCGGCTGAAATAGGGGTGGTCGAGTAACGAGCAGAGCGGTGAGCATTTCGGCTGGACTTGCAACAAGCTCATCTACAGAATGCCGGCCAGCCGGGAACGGCGAATGAATCTTCGCGCCAATGAGCGCCCCCAAGAATATCCCATTACCGTGGCAAGGCTTTGCGGCGTTAGCAGCCGCAATCGCCGGTGCGGTGCTCTACTTTGCTCCGTTGGATACCTCGCGACCCACCGATCGCGAAGGCGTGCCCTTGCCAGCAGAAGGCGACGAGGACGTGAATGCCAGGCTTTGGCAGGATCCGCTTGCGCCTGTGTTGGGGCACGAAGCGCAAGTGCAGGCGATCGACGCTACGAAGCACGCTCCGGAAGCCGCGCGCGAGAAGCAACGCCATTCGGTCGAGACATTCCGCCGCCGGATCGCCGAAGTTCAGGCGGCGGGCGACAATCTTGTTGTCTTGGCGATGCTGATGGGAGGCGGTTCTTATCCTGAGCACACCGAGAATCGTCTTAGAGCACGGCGGGCGGTGCTCGAAGCACTCGGAACCAACCAGTTGTCGCCTAGTGATGTTGAGCACATTGGTTATGTTCGCATTCCTTTGCTGGCCTCGGATCGTTTCAAAAGCGCTTCTCGCGCCGAGGATGCCGCCGGCACCAACGCGGGACCGGAAGAGTCGTTTCTCCTCCCGTACGAATGGTCGGGTCCGGCCTTCAATATTCGCAGCAGCGCGGATACTAGACGGGTCCTGGTGCTTTGGGTGCCGGAAGAAGAGTTGAACAACAAAATCCTAAGCGGTCTCTCGTCGCTCTTGACCTTTCTTAACATCGCACCGGCGAAAACGAAAATAATCGGCCCTAGCACATCGGCCTCTTTGCGGGCGATGGTAGATGAAGTCACCGGACCATTACCACCCACGGCAAAGCTCAACGGCGCTGTGATGCTGTCTCCGACCGCCACGGTCTGGGACGATCTGTTGTTAGACCCTTCGGTTCGCCAGGCCGGCACTTTTCAGGTTAAACAATTACTTGAGAACAAAGTCGACGGCTTGACCTTCAATCGCGTCACCGCGACTGACGACCAGGTTTGCCGGACATTGATCGTTGAGCTTGGGCGACGGCAGGTCCACCTCAACCTACGGTCCGCTCCGCGCGACCATAAACCCGGGACAGACGACGTGGCTTTGATTTCGGAGTGGGACACTTATTACGGCCGGACCCTCCCGCTTAGCTTTGCGCGCGAAGTTTCCAGCGAGGACCTGAACACGCTCTACCGTAAGTACCCCGAGAACCTTCATCCTTTTCATTATTTGCGAGGCATCGATGGTATGCTGCCAGGTCAGTCGAAAAGCGACTCCGGAACAAAAACGTCGGTCAAAGCGGAAACGACTGCGCGCCCGCACGAAGCGACCGAAGGATTAAATCAGGCAGACTCCTTACGACGCCTCGCCCTGGAGTTGCAGGAGTTAAATCGCACGCTGTGTCGCGACAAAGGCTCGGCGCTCAAAGCCGTGGGAGTTCTAGGCAGCGACGTCTATGACAAGCTGATGGTATTGAAAGCGCTGCGTCCCGCCCTTCCTGGCGTCATCTTCTTCACTAACAGTCTCGACGCTCGGTTCGGACATCCCGACGAATGGCATTGGGCCCGGAACCTGGTGATCGCATCTCCTTTTGGGCTTGAACTCGCGCCCTTTTGGTCCAAAAAGGGACAGAAAGAATTCGATCTCCAAGGCAAGATTCTGCCATTCCGCGATAGCTACCAGACCGCAACCTATGGGGCGGCGCTATTTGCTACCAACGACGCCGCCGCCACGCTTCTGCCCGACCGGAAGCATGTCATAACGCCGGACGATTGTACCGATCGATTATTGGGCGAACCGCGACTGTTCGAGATCGGGCAAAGTGGAGCCTTCGAGCTTCAAGGTGAATTGCCGCGAGCTTCGGATCCGTGCCAAGACATCCAGCCCGAGCGCGACCGGCGCTGGCGTAACCCCTATCGCGAGCACGCGGTGACCTTACTCGGTGCTAGTGTCGCCCTGCTCGGCGGCTGGGCTTGGATTGTCGCCAAAGGCGTAAAACGCCAACCGCGGAATAGACCTCCGGCGGAGAGTCGCTTGATGGTGCGTCGTGGCTCGAGCAGTCGCAAACGCGCGGCTGCGCGACGCGCCCAGCGTGTTTTCTGCCGGCTATCTTCGTGGGTGGTGTTCGCCATTGGCGGCGCTATTGCCTTCTTTGCCGTGGCGCTGCTGGCTCACCACCAGCGTGAATCTGGGGAGCCCTATCTTTGGACAGAAGGTATTAGTATTTGGCCCACCGAAACCATTCGTGTCCTCGTCGTCTTCATGGCCGGATGGTTCTTTCTTAAGACGAACCATTCGTTAAAAGAAAACGAAGGAACTATTCTCGAGGAATTCGGCCTTTACTCCGACGCGCCGTGGCGGCGATTGACCCGCTTTTCCCGGTCCTGGTGGCGTCGCGCCACACTCCTGCTGAGCGTGAGAACTTGGTGTGCCGATTGTGGCAACAAGGTGATCGCCCAACAACTCTGGCGGCGCTACATCCGTTCAAGCAATCTTTCGATCCGGCTGCTTCGCGTTCTGCCCTTAACTATCTTCTTTCTCCTGGGCGCCTACGCTCTGAGTCAGGCGCTTGGGGCGCCGCCTGTGCCGGCGCGCGGGCAGTTCAGCTTTGAGGTCGATCGATGGCTCGTAGCGCTGGCCGCGGGCTGTTCGATCGGCCTGACCTTTTATATTGCAGACGCCACAATGTTGAACCGTCACCTCATCCATTACCTTGTGGTGAAGGAGACCAAGTGGCCGCGTGAGGCCTACCAGAATCTTCGCCGCCGCTGGAAGGCCTCGCCCCCGCTCACCGTCCCAGCCCCGTTTCAGCCGCGCAGCTCGTTGCAACGACTTTGGTGGCGTCTTTGGCCTCCCCATCTCGAACCCGTGGAGAGCGTGCCGCCGCCAGAAATTCCCCCGGAACGCCTTCTCGATGAGTACCTCGACATCGATCTTATCGCGACGCGGACCGAGGTCGTCGGGAGCTTGATTTACTATCCCTTTGTCCTGATCACTCTGCTTATCGTTTCGCGCATTTCGCTCTTTGATAATTGGACCTGGCCGCCGGCGTTATTTGTTGCTCTCGCCTGTAACGGCGGCTATGCGATTTGGTCGGCCGCCATGCTTCGTCGAACGGCGGAAGACGCGAGACAGGCCGCGCTCAAGAATTTAAATGACATCCTGATCGCGCGCACGGCAGAAGGTCAGGCCAGCGGTGCCGAAGCCCAAACCGCTCGCGAAACCATCGCGATGATCAGCGCCGAAGATCGCGGAGCGTTCGCTGCGATCTCGCGCCATCCGCTCATAGGCGCTCTGCTCCTTCCCTCGGGCGGCGCCGGGATTTGGGCGCTGACCCAGTACCTGCCAAACCTGTTCTAAACGCGTCCTCTCGCGACCCTTCCGAAGATCCGTTCTTGAAGAGTGTCATGATATTACTGAATCTTCCGGCAAGATGAAGGGAATCGGTTATGAGCAACGACAAAGATAATGTTCAGTTAAGCGCGGTGGAAGATCACGACGGCATCCTTACCATCCGCGGTGGAGGACCGCGCCGCGACTGGAATGGCATTCATTACAAGCAAGGGATGTCGGCGAAAAATGTTGGCACCACCAGGCTGTCGGCGAATATCGCGACCATCCCTCCGGGCGGCGTCGCCTACGCCCACATCCACGTAGGCTTCGAATTGATCCTTTACATCCTCGAAGGAAAAGTCCGCCATGAATTCGGTCCTGGTCTGAAGCAGGTCCTGGAAAACGAGGCGGGCGATTTCATCTACATCAAACCCGGCGTCCCGCATGAAGTATTTAACATGAGTGATACAGAGCCCGTGGTAGCATTCGTCGCCCGCTCTTCCGCCAAAGAGTGGGATGACATTATTCCTTACGATCGCAATCAGAAGGATAAAAACGTGCAAACATGAAGCGGTTCGTCCTGGTCTGTTTTTTTCCAATGCTACTACAAGCTCAAACCGCGCAGCTCGTCGAACAGTTAGGAAAGACTGTCCTTTATGGAGATGTTGCCATCTCGCCCGATGGCACTCGCGTGGCCTGGGTCCAATCAACCGCTGCCACGACCACGAAGCAGACTTATGTTCGCGAGGTTTCAAGAGAAGCGATAGCCAGGATGATCGATACGGGGACCAGCGGCGATCGGAAGGACTCCACACCTGCCTGGTCGCCGGATTCAAAGACGCTGGCTTTCTTCTCCACTGCTGGCGAAAAAGGCCAGGATCAACTTTGGACCGTCAATGCGGATGGCGGCAGTCCGAAAAAGCAAACGCAGCTAAAAGGATACGCGGCCCGAGCTCGTTGGTCCCACGATGGCAAGCAGATCGCGTTTCTCTACATCGAGAACGCGGGCGGAGGCGGTCCGCTTTTCGCGGCGCCAACGACGACTGGAGTTATCGACACAGCTATCCATAATCAGCGCGTTGCGCTTCTCGAGCTTGCCACAGGAAAAATTCGACAGGTCTCGCCACCGGACCTTCACAGCTACGACTACGATTGGTCTCCGGACGACAAAATGTTTGTCACTTCCGCTGCGCCAGGGCCCGGCGATAACAACTGGTGGATCGCCCAAGTCTACACGATCGATATCGCGAAAGGTAACGCTACCTCAATCTACAAACCTTCTCTCCAGGTTGCGGTGCCGCGTTGGTCGCCGGACGGCAAGTCGGTCGCTTTCACAGAAGGGTTAATGAGCGATGAAGGGTCCCATGGCGGCGACCTTTGCACGATCGCGGCGGATGGCTCCGGCCTAACGAATCGAACCAAAGGCCGCAAGAGTTCGCCCAGCTCTCTTTTCTGGCTCGAACCCGATCGCATTATCTTCACTGAATTCGTCGGCGGCAGCAGCGCCATCGCCGAGCTGAACGTCACCGATAACTCCGTCCGCACGATCTGGAAAGGCGATGAAGAAATGCGCGCCTTCGGCAATTTCCCGAATTTTGCCGTCGCGAAAGACGGCAAGCTGTCCGCCGCGGTCCGAGGCGACTACACCACGCCGCCGGAAGTGTGGGCCGGACCGACAGGTAACTGGCGAAAGCTTACTCAGAATAACTCACCGCTTGCTGCCAGCTGGGGAAAGGCGGAGAGCCTTCAGTGGACGAACGACAACTTCAATATCCAGGGTTGGCTTGTTCCTCCGGCAAAGATCGAGACTGGTAAGAAGCATCCCATGGTTGTTCTTATTCACGGCGGACCCAGCAGCGTTACAACGCCGGAATGGCCCGCCGGCTTCGGCATGTCGCGCGCAATTATCGCCGCGCTTTCGGCGCACGGTTACTACATTCTCCTGCCTAACCCACGAGGCAGTTACGGTCAGGGCGAGGATTTCACTCGCGCGAACGTAAAGGATTTTGGTGGAGGCGATCTTCGCGACATCATGGCAGGTGTAGACGCGGCTCTCGCCAAATATCCGATCGATCCTGAGCGGCTCGGTGTCACGGGATGGAGCTATGGCGGCTTCATGACGATGTGGACCGTCACCCAGACAAATCGGTTTCACGCCGCGATGGCTGGGGCCGGCATTGCCAACTGGCAGAGTTACTATGGCCAGAACCTGATCGACCAATGGATGATTCCGTTCTTTGGCGCATCCGTTTACGACGATCCCGCTGTTTATGAAAAGAGCGCGCCGATCCATTTCATCAAGAACGTCAAGACGCCGACTCTGGTTGTTGTCGGCGAACAAGATGCCGAATGTCCTTCCCCGCAATCCTATGAATTTTGGCATGCCTTGCGGACGCTGAATGTGCCGACCCAGCTTGTCGTCTACCCGGGCGAAGGTCATCTCTTTGTGAAGCCCGAGAACCAAATCGACCGGCTCGATCGGACCGCCGCATGGTTCGACAAGTACTTGAAGTGAGCGGTCCGCTGCCATGAGCTCGAACTTCGTCTTCGCCCTGGCCGTCGGGATAGGTGTTGTTGCCGGTTTGCGTTCGTTGCTGGCGCCGGCCGCAGTAGCGTGGGCAGCCCACCTTGGTTGGTTACATCTGCAGGGAACATCCCTCGGCTTTATGGGATCGAAGGCTGCCGTCGTAATATTTTCGCTGCTGGCGATCGGCGAGTTAATCGGAGACAAGCTGCCGCGGGTTCCGAAGCGCACCGCAGTCGCACCGTTGCTCGCGCGCATTGTTACGGGCGGCCTGTCCGGCGCCTGTCTTTGCGCATCGGCAAATCAGTCGTTAGGTATCGGCGCTGTCTTGGGCGCGGTCGGCGCGGTAATCGGAGCTTTCGTCGGTTATCAAACCCGGAAGCGGCTTGTAACTCAGCTCAACGTCCCCGACTTCGTCGTAGCCGCCGTCGAAGACATCGTTGCGATCAACCTGGCGCTGTTCCTGGTTTCGCGCTGACATCGGCAAAACCAGATTGGGTTTGACAATTTGCGACCGATGATGTAACGACTGTTACATGACGACACGCGACCGGCTCTTGCAGGATTGCCTGACCTATTTTCTCCAGCATGGAGTGGCCAATCTTTCGCTGCGACCGCTCGCGGCCGCGGTCGGAACGAGCGCGCGGATGGTGCTCCATTATTTTGGATCGAAAGAAGGGCTTATCGCCGAGGTCATGGAGCAAGTGCAGGCTCGGCTCCAAAACGGTTTTCAAGCGCTTCGCGATTCGAAAAACGGACGCCCCGGGAAAGATCTGGTTCTGAGGTTTTGGCGAGTTCTGTCGAGCAGGGATAATCAGCCATTTTTGCGCCTGCTTTTCGAGGTCCAGATGCTGGCGCTTCAAAATCCCGGGCGCTATCGACGGTATCTGAGTCGCACTTCCAGTTCCTGGCGGCGGCTGATCGAGCGCGCCCTGCCTGCCAAGGATAAAAGCGCGGCGATAGCCACTCTCTACAACGCTGTTATCGACGGATTGTTACTCGAGCTTTTGGCCACCGGCGACCTGCGACGAACATCGCGCGCGCTCCAGCTCTTCGCTGATCGATGCGGGGGAAACGTCTAGCGAAATGACCACAAACTCGCGAAAGCAGCTTCTCGGTGGTTTCGGAGACCGGCCGCCGGCGGCCATCGCATCGACACGCCATCTCGGACGCTTCGTTCTGATTGCGATCGGGATTGCGGTCGGAATGCTTCTTCAAGCTCGCGGTTCCTCTCCCACTCCGCTTGCCTCGCGAGTGCCATTATATTGCGCCCTTATTGCGGTCGAACTCGCCCTGGTCTGGTTCGTCGCCATTGGAATTCACGCAAAAGGCTACAAGCTCGTCGATCTGTGCGGCCGCCGCTGGCGCACGCTCTTCGGCGGCAGCATCGATGTTATTCTCGCAATTGGAGCCGCTGCGCTGCTTCGATTAGCCAGCCCTCTTCTTTTCTATCTTTTCGGCCGCTGGCCTTCCAACACCGGCTTTCTCTTGCCCAAGAGCGCGTCGGAATCGTTTGTTTGGATTGCCGTCGCGCTCTGCGCGGGAATTTGCGAAGAACTCGTTTATCGCGGTTATCTCCAGCGCCAGCTCTGGAGCCTAACGAGCAGTCTGCCGGCGGCTTTGATTTTACAATCGGTGATCTTCGGTTGCGGACATATCTACCAGGGCTGGAGACCGGCCATCGTTACCGCCATCTACGGTTTGGTCTTCGGTCTCGTCGCTGCGTGGCGCCGTAGCATCATCCCAGGCGCTCTCGCGCACACGATCGTTGACGTGATCGGTGGTCTAAAGCTCTGACTGCTGGCTGAGCAAAACGTGCTTGAACGAGCCAATGCCCTTTGTGCGATAAGCGCGGGAACTCCCAATGAACGGTTCCCCATCCGTCTGTAACACCCAATCCTCGAGGACTACCCATGCCCTACTATCCCTATCTTAAGAGTCTGTCCGCAAACAAACGAAAGCGTGCCTGCCAAGGCCTGATCCGCCTGAAGGACGGTTTCGCTACGAACAATTTCCCGCAGAAAAAAGTGGACGGCAATCTTCTCCTTGCGACTTGGAACCTGCGCGAATTTGGCGGAACAAAATATGGCGGCCGCGATGACGAACCGCTTTATTACATCGCGGAAATCGTTAGCCAGCTCGATCTCCTCGCCGTCCAGGAAATCCGTGACGATCTCGCCGACCTCAATCGGTTGAAACAGATCCTCGGCGGCTGGTGGAAAGTTCTTTTCACCGACGTTACCGCCGGCGCGCGCGGCAACAAAGAACGGACCGGGTTCCTTTATGACTCGCGCAAGATCACCTTCGGTGGCCTGGCCGGTGAGATCGTTATTCCACCGATTGAAACGAATGGCGGCGGCCCGTCCGAGCAGATCGCGCGCACGCCGATGATCGTCGGCTTCCAGGCTGGCTGGTTCAAGTTCACCATTTGCACAGCGCACCTTTATTACGGAGCGGCGAAGGCTGACGATCCGCGCCGTGTCCAGGAGATTCGCGATCTCGCGAAATTTCTGGCCGCCGAAGCGAAGTCAAAAAACGCCTGGGCCAAGAACATGATCGTGCTCGGTGACTTCAACATCTTCACGACTAACGATGCGACTTTCAAGGCGCTGACTGACAACGGCTTTACCGTGCCGCCGGGAATCCTACAGGTCACATCGAACGTTGCCGGCGGAAAACATTTCGACCAGATCGCGTTCATCGCGCCCGGCGTGCAGGACCAATTTGCGCATGCCGCTTCCGGCGTCGTCAAGTTTACTGACTTCGTTTATCGCGACGGCGACGAAGCGGCTTACCAGACCGATCTGGGAACCGCGAAATACAAGGATTGGCGAACCTACAAGATGTCTGACCACTTTCCGCTTTGGGTAGAGCTCGAGACGGACTTTGGCCACGATTACCTTGTCCATCTCGGGCAACAACCGTAGTCGCCAGTCAAATCTTTCTCGAGTCGTGTGTCGCGGATTGCGATGTCGCGCGCGCAACGCTAGCCTGCTCTGGCTCCATGATCATCCGAATCCTCGTTACCGGCGGCACCTTCGACAAGGACTACAACGAGCGCACCGGCCAGCTCTACTTCAAGGACACTCACCTGGCCGAGATGCTGCAGCTCGGCCGCTCGCGCGTCGAAGTCACCATCCGCACCGTCATGATGATCGACAGCCTGGACATGACCGACGCCGATCGCGCCCTCATCGTTCAGAATTGTTTGCAGTCGCCCGAAGATCGCATCGTGATTACACACGGGACCGATACCATGACCGAAACCGCAGCAGTAGTTGCACGCGCCGTCTCTGGAAAAACGATCGTGCTGACGGGCGCGATGATTCCTTACGCATTCGGCAGCTCCGACGGCTTGTTCAATCTAGGCAGCGCGCTCTCCTTCGTGCAGGCGTTGCCGCCGGGCGTGTATGTCGCGATGAACGGCAAGTGTTTTCCCTGGGACCGCGTCCGAAAAAATCGCGACCGCGGCGAATTCGAGGAATTGCCAGGGAACTGATTATTCCGTCCAGTTGCTCGTGAGCAGCTCTCGCGTTTCCTCCACCCCGACCTTCCAGATCTGCAGCATCTCGTCGTCGGGTCGCTGATACACGCCGCCCCAGTTTCCGTCCTTCAAGTAGGCGCGGAGCGCTTTCGGATCGAGCTGGCGAATCTTGTCGAGATCGCTCGCCGGCTTTTGTTCCGCGGGCATCTCGACATTCGCCAGCCGGGTCCACGGAAAATTTTCCATCCAGGAAGCATGCGACGCGACTGGGTCAAACGCCTGGACCTGGGCCCAGACTTTCGGCGCGTTCCACCAGTTGTGGAACTTGATCCGCATTCCGGGATGATCCGCCAGCCATTCGGCAACCAAACCCTGCGCCGGAACGTTGCCGCCGTGGCCGTTCACGATCAGGATGCGTTTGAATCCGTGTTCGCACATCGAATCCAAAATGTCGCGCACTACCGACAAGTGAGTATGGACGCGGAGCGAGATCGTCCCTGGAAAGGCGCGAAAGTATGGCGTAATGCCATAGGCCAATACGGGAAAAACAGGAATGCCGAGCGGCGCCGCCGCCTCGTTCGCGAGGCGCTCCGCGAGAATACTATCCACGCTTAGACTTAGATAGGCGTGTTGCTCTGTGCTTCCGAGTGGCAACACGCAGCGATCGTCGCGGCGCAGGTATTCCTCCACCATCATCCAATTCATTTCAGCGATGCGCATGGCGGACTCTTACTGGAACGCTTCTTTGTTCACTACGTACGGCATCTTCGTCGGATCGCCGCCGTAGTTTCCTTCCAGCACATCGATCACCGCCTGCGCGGTGCGTCCAGCCATACCTTTATCCGGATCGACATCCAGCCTGGTGATTTGCGCGCCGCTCGCGAAGTGATGAAAAACCCTCGCGCGATCCGCGATCTCCGGATCGAGCAGTGGCGAATCCGGCGGGAGTGGTTCCTTTTCGAAAACATCGAGGGCCGCGCCAGCAATGACGTTGTCCTTCAGTGCCTGGGCGAGAGCTTTCTCATCCACAACCGGACCGCGCGAGCTATTTACCAGGTAAGCGGTCGGTTTCATCAGCTTCAACGTCCGCTCGTTGATGAGGTGATAAGTCGGCTTGTCCGTCTGGCCTTCGCGTAAGAGCGGCACGTGAATGCTGACGTAATCCGCGGCGTGTAACGCCTCTTCAAACTCCACGTATTTTATCCAAGTCTTATCTTTCTGGATCCCACGCGTGTGACGCAGATCCGTCAACTCTTGAATAGAGGCGATGTAGCTGTCGTTATGATACGCCGGGTCGTAGCACAGGATGTTCATATCGAATCCCGTGCACTTCTTGATCATCGCCAGTCCGATGCGTCCCGTGCCAATGACCGCGATCGTTTTGCCAGTAACCTCATCGCCCAGGAATGGCAAAAACGGGTGCCACGAAGGCCAATTCTGTTCCCGCACCAGCTTTTCGCTCTGCCACATCTTCCGCGCCAGCATGCCCATCATGAAGAACGCAAACTCAGCCGTCGCTTCCGTCAGCACATCCGCTGTATTCGTGAACGGAATCTTGTATTTATTCGCGTCGGCGCGGTTAATGTTATCGAAGCCAACCGCGATCTGGGCCACGACTTTGAGCGTTCCCTTTCCCGCTTCGAAAACCTCCGCATCGATCGGATCGCGCAGCGTCGTGATCAACGCATCGATCCCGTTTTTCACTTTCTCGATGATGAGAACTCTCGGCGGCGCCTCAGGTCCCTGGAAAACTTCGAGATCGTATCCGCGCTCCCGAAGGCGATTCTCCGCTGGATCGCCAATGCGGGAAGTAGCAAAGATTCGTTTCATTCGTGGAACAGACAGGAATCCTGCCTTTTAAAGATGCTGATTCACCCAGGCGCCGACGCGATCGAGGGCTTTCTCGATGTTCTCGATCGAGTTCGCCACGCTGAAACGGAGATAGCCCTCGCCGAAATCGCCGAAGGCTGTGCCGGACAGTCCAGCAACGCCGGCTTCATCGAGTAGTGCGTCCGCCAGTTTTTTCGAAGGCCAACCGGTGCCGGTGATATTTGGGAAGACGTAGAACGCGCCCTTTGGCAACCGGCAGGAGAAACCTTTGATCTTATTCAGGCCGGCTACCATTACGTCGCGTCGCTTTTTGAATTCGGCGCACATCGCCTCAACGGACTCCTGCGGACCACGAAGCGCTTCGACGCCCGCCATCTGCGTGAAACTCGCGGTGCACGAGTTGGAGTTCGTCATCAATCGCGCAACATGCGTCGCCAGATCGGCACGCATCACTCCGTAACCCATCCGCCAGCCGGTCATCGCGTATGTTTTCGAAAATCCGTCCAGCAAGATGCAGCGGTCCTTCATTCCATCGACCGACATGATGGAATGATGTTCGCCTTCGAAAATCAAGCGGCTGTAAATCTCGTCGCTCATGACCATAACATTGCGATCGCCGATCGCGGCCGCGATCTCCTCGATGTCCTTCTTCGTCAACACGCCACCAGTCGGGTTCTGCGGCGAATTCAAGATGATCAGCTTCGTCCGATCGTTGATCAGGCCCGCCAACTCATTCACATCGAGCCGAAAATCCATTTCCTCGCGTAACCGGATCGGCACAGCTCTCGCGCCGACGTAATTGATCATCGACTCGTAGATTGGGAATCCCGGATTCGGATAGATGACTTCGTCGCCTTCTTCGGCCAGGGCGAGAATCACGAAAAAAATGATCGGCTTGCCACCGGGAACGACGACCACTTCTTCCGGCGTCGCGTTCACTCCCCGCGTCTCACTCACGTATCGCGCGATCGTTTCACGCAACGCCGGCAACCCCGCCGAAGGTCCGTAATGCGTGAATCCCTTGTGCAACGCATCGCAGGCCGAGTCGAGAATGTTCCGCGGCGTATCGAAATCCGGTTCGCCGATCTCGAGATGGACGATATCGCGCCCCCTGGCCTCAAGTGCGCGCGCCTTCACCAACACTTCAAACGCCGTCTCGGTCCCGAGCCGCGCCATTCGTTTCGCCAGACGGAGTTCGCGAGCGTCACTCACGATGCCGAATCAACCCTTGCCGCGCGCCAGTGCAACTTCTCTTTTCAGCTCACCGAGCAATCGCGTCCAGCGTCAGCTGTCGTTCGTCGCGACCGAGACGCGCATGACAGAACGTTCCCCGGTCCACTGCACTTTACCACCGGGACAATCTGATTTGTCGCGGCTGCTTTGCCGGTTATCTTGAAACTTCACGCTATCGCCGATGGATTACGTCATTCGCGCCCTTACTCCGTCCGACGAGCCCCTGCTCTGGGACATGCTCTATCAAGCGCTCCAGACTTCCAAAGGCGCGCCGTCGCGCGATATCCTCAAGCAGCCGGAGTACGCCCGCTACGTTGAAGGCTGGGGCCGTGAAGGCGACACCGGTTTTGCCGTGTCGGACAAAACCACGACCGAAGTGCTCGGCGCCGTTTGGTATCGCATCCCAAGGTCAGATGCGAGCGCCCGCGCGGAGTCGAGCGAGCCGACGCCCGAACTCGCCTTCACCGTCAAATCCGGCCAACGCAAGCGCGGCCTCGGCGCCGCGCTTCTCACTCAATTGGTGAAAACGAACCCACACCACTCCGCGATCTCGATCCGCGCCTCTGCGAACAATCCCGCCGTTCGCCTTTACGAGCGCTTCGGTTTCGAGATTGTCAGCGACCGCGAGGGGACCGTGACGATGCGCCGCGAAGTCTGAGTTCCCGCCTTCGACTTGCGATTGACCTCACGGCCCGGTCCTGTTCGCGAATTTCTCGGCGAGAGAGACGTTTTCGAGGTTGACCCACGCCGTCATGTCGGGGTCGGGTTGGATGACCGGAAGTAATTTGCGGAGGCCATTCGTGGAGCGCGACCACGACACGGCTTTGACTTCATCCTGAAATTCGACCGTCTGCCCGATGCGGTCGGCAACCGTCGCCGCGCTCGCAATTTCCTGGGCCGGCGCTGTTGCCCGTAAAAGAAAAAGTGCGAGCAGAACGATGAGTCTGGGTTTCATCGGAGAGTCGCATTGTCGTTCCGCTGACCGGCGATGCACGCCTTAACTGCCGGGCTGACTTTCGGTCGTCCGACCTCTGATCTCTGACGTCCGACCTCTCGTTCTCTACGCTGGCGGCTTAAGGCTTTCGCACTTCGCTTCGTAACTCTCGATGAGCGCGGCGATCTTGGAATGGAAATTATCCTGTGCCGAGTAGAGCGCTCCGATCGGTTCGGCGAACTCTTTGTGCTTCAGCTGGTCTTCGATCGTCAACGTGAGTAACGCGAGCGCTTCAATGTTGGCCCGGGAATGAAACTCCATGTCCTTGAGCTTGGACAGAACGGCGACTGACCGTTCCAGCTCACCCGGGGCGGCCTTCGCTATCTCCGGCGCGGTACTCTCGGAAGGTTGATTGTCGGTCGAGGCGGGTTGCTTCGCTTTCCTGGATTTCTTTTTGCCGCCCACAGCAGACTTGGTTTGTTCGTGCTGCTTTTCCTGGGCGACCTTCTTCCCATGCGCAACGTTTCGAGGATCGGACATTTCCAATTATACACCCAATCAGTTCATCGACCTCCGACTTCTGACCTCCGACCGCTGGCGCGTCAGTATTGGACGAACGCGTCGTCGGGATAGCAATACAACCAGCGCTCGCCCGGCTGGGCCGATGCAATCACCGGATGTTCGGTAGCGTGGGCGTGTTTCGTAGCATGTTTGTTGGGCGAATCGTCGCAGCACAATGTCGCCCTACAGGTCTGGCACGTTCGCAAATGGACCCAGCGCGCGCCGATCTTCACGCATTCTTCGCATTCGAAAACTTCGGGAAGTTTGACCTCGACGATGGTGTCAATGTGCGCGCACGACCCGGCGTTCATGATTGTTTCTCTTTCAGCGCTTCGTGCACGCCGGCTATGGCCATGCTCCCCTCACCGACCGCGGCCGCGCAACGTTTAACCGAGCCGGAACGAACATCGCCAACGGCGAAAACTCCCGGCAAACTTGTTTCCAGCGCGACCGGTGCCCGAGTCGACTGCTTCCAGAGCGGCGTATCGGAAACGAGCGCACCGGTTTCGATGAAACCTTTTTTGTCGCGCAAAATCTCCGGTGGCAACCACTCCGTGCACGGGGTCGCTCCGATCATCGAAAAGACCGCGGGGGTTTCGACCGTGCGGCGCTCGCCTGTCTTCGTGTTTTCCAATTCGGCCGCGTCGAGAACTGCGTTGCCCATCATCCGCCGAATTATGGTGTGCGGAACAAGCTCGATGTTTTCCCGAGCGAGAACGCGCCGCGATAAATAGGAGGACATGCTTTGGGAAAGATCGTTGCCGCGAATCACCAGCAGCACTTTCGCGGCGCCTTCGGACAAAAACATCGCCGCCTGGCCGGCCGAATTTCCGCCGCCGACCACAATCACGGTGGCGCCACGACAGAGCCGGCCTTCGAGCGCGGTCGCCGCGTAATAAACTCCGACGCCCTCGAAGCGGCTGCGACCTTCGGCCTCAAGCCGGTTGTAGTGCGCACCGGTCGCGATCACGACCGACTTCGCGCAGAGCAACGCCGGACAACCTTCTATCTGCAAACTAACGCGATATGCTTTTTCCGGGTGGTAAATCAAAGTGAGCGCCTGCGACGGCGTGGAAAATTTTGCGCCGAACCGATAAGCCTGCAGTTGCGCGCGCCAGGTGAGGTCGCCGCCGCTAATGCCGGTGGGAAAACCGAAAAAGTTTTCGATCAACGATGAAGACCCTGCCTGACCACCCGTCGCGTAGCTTTCCAGCACGACCGTATTCAAACCCTCCGAGGTCGCATACACCGCCGCCGCTAATCCAGCCGGGCCCGCACCGACGATCACGAGATCGCATCGAATTTCCTCCTCATCATCTGCCGCGAGCGGGCGGAGCAGTCCGGCGACCTGCGCTACCTCGCGCAGAGAAGGCCGGCGCAGCGGCGCGCCGGTCGGAGTGATTAGCGCGGGCAAATCCAGATCGGACAAATGCAATCGGCCGGCGAGGGCAATCCCCTGCTCGCTCTTCACGTCAATCAGCCGATGCGGGATGTGGTTCTTATCCAGAAAATCATCGAGCTGCCGGCCTTCCCGCGAATCGGCTTCGGCCAGAATGCGCAGACCGGCGAACTCCTTGTCGCGCTTCAACCGGAGCCGGCGCATGATGAGCGCGTTCACGATCGGCTCGCCGATTTTCGGTATTTCCGCCAGCGCGCGTCGCAATTCCGGCGCGGGGACTTGCAGCACTTCGCCTTCATCCGATTTTATCCGCGCGCTCGCCAACGCCGAAGTTCCCTGAAGCATGGAAACGTCGCCGAGAAAATCGCGCGGACCGGCGGTCGCGAGAATCTGTTCCGTGCCGTCGCGGGTTTCGAATGCTTCGATCTCGCCCTGGAGCATAACCGTCAGCGGGAATTCGCGCTGGCCGGCCTTCAAAACATAATCGCCGCGCTTTAGTTTGCGGCGTGTCCCGAGTGGCTCGAGCAGCGCGAGCTGTTCATCCGTCAACTTCGGAAACGCGATTGCCTCTGTGTCCCGATAAAACCGTTCGTCTTCTTCTTCCGGCGTCATCGCGTCACTCTAGCAGCGCCGCGGTATTCGCCAAACGTCGCCGTCAGTCGCGACCTATTTTTGGGAAAGCTTCGCCTCTTCCAACAAAAGCGTCTTCACATCGGCGAGCACAAGACGAGGATCGAGTGTGCCTGAACTGTAGATGTTCCGGACCCGACCGGCGCGATCGGTGAGAAACACGCGCAAGACGTGGGAGAGCGGACCCTGGGGATCGGCGAGATTGGCTCTCTTGTCCACGGCCTGGCCATAGGCAGCGAGGATGGATTCCAAGTCCGCGCGCGACCTCGCCGTAGTGAAACGCCATTCGCAGCCCGATTTTACTTCGCGGACACACTCCGAATAAGCGGCGAGGCGCTGCGGCGTGTCATATTCAGGATCGAAGCTCAGGCTGACGAGACGCAGGTTCGCGGCCAGGGTCTCGTCTTCTGCGCTGAGAATATGAAGCCGCCCCAGGACACTGGTTGCGTAAGGACAAGCTTTGCCCGCCGCGCACCGAGTATAGATGAAACTCAAAACCGTGATGCGCCCATGGGTGAGGTCCCGCAAGTTGATTGGTTTGCCGTCCGAATCGAACAGAGCGCCATCGCCCGCCAGCTTGACTATCGGCAACGAATAGCTGCCCGGCACCGGCGGAACGTAGTCGTAATCGCTATCCGGCGAGACCGGATTGTCGGCGCCGAAAGCGGCGAGCACTGTCGACAGAACGAATACGATTACATTCCTCATCGCCGCGGCGCGCCCACTGTTTGCGCCTTACTTGCTCGCGACGGCACGATTCGCGCCGATCTTCGTCGAGCCAAAAAGCATGTGGTGCGGACGGCCCAGTTTGAGCGCCGTGAAATCGAGATCGAAGCTCGGTTTCAGTTCCTTCCCGTCCCACGCGAAACCGCGGAGGAATTGCTCGTTGTCCGCGCCTTGTTTGTCCCAGTGCGCGAGAAGCGAACTCGTGAAATAAAGCCGTTTCCCATCCCAGCTCTGCGAAACCATGTTGACCTGCCGGCCGATTTGTTTCTCGTAAATCTGTTTCGGCTTCTGCGCATCCGACACATCAAAGACGCGACATTTGCCGTCGCCGAAACAATCGACAAACAACGTCTTGTCATCGGCGCTCAGGCTGATATCGACCGGCAGAACTCCGCCTTTCACATCGCTGATGGGTGCGACTTCCTTCGCCTGCCACTCCCCCCGATCGTCCGCATACACGAGCCAGATCTTCGAGCCCAGCGCGGTCGCGGTAAACGCGTAGTTATGCTTGTCGCCCCAGGCCCAGCGGATTTCGAGCGGCGCGCCCGGCACTTGAAAAACTTTCTTCGGCTGACGAGCGTGAAAATCCCACATCACCATGGTTTGACCGAAATGCTTCATCGCTTCGGGATCGCTGGTTAATTTGCCGAAATCCATCGTGTAATTATTCCAGCCGGTGAACGATGAAGTGAGCAGCGCGTTCTTTCGCGGCAGAACCCGCGCATCATAGCCGTAGCCGTCCGCAAAATTTCCGTCCGCGGCGCCCCGCGCGTCCTCCTTTGTCGGCAGCCAATGAGTCGCGATGAAGTTACCGTCGTTCCCGTATTCGACTAACGCCGTCCGGCCGCCCTTATCCTTCGCGTTGGAGAGGCACGGAATAAGAACACGGCCTGGCAACGCATACGCGCCATGCGGTCCGGCCGCGCCGCCGGTAGCTTCAGCGAAATTGTCGATCGTCTTGATCAACTTCGGATTCGCCGGATCGGTGTGGACGTCGAAAACAAACACGCGGCTGGTGTCGAGCCCGGCCAGCCAAAGTTGGCGCCGGTCGTCGGTGAACCCGCCATGGTGCGCTTCGTTGCGTCCAGGAACGGAAGAGCTGTTGACGATCTTGCCGTAGGAGGCCGAGCCGGGTCTTACATCAACCGTGGCCAGCTTGTCCGAGCCGTCGCCCATCCCTTCTACGCCTAACGTCCAGACATAAACAAATTCCTCCTGACCATCGATGCGCGCCAGGTACGGCGAAGAACACGTTTCGTCGGCCCGGGCAACGCCAAGGACGAAAATCAAGATGCACCCCAGCGCGAATGCCGGGATGAAATGCGGAACAGGAGGGGTTTGCGGCCGATGTTTGACGAGAGTTTTCATGGTGGTTTGATGGGTTGACTCGAGCAGTCGGTCAGTCCCTTCGCCCTCGAGGCAGTCGTAAGCTGCCTTCCCTTCCATCTCGCCGGCCGCTGCTCGTGCGATTTTGTTAAGACGGGTCGACTCCGTTATAAACAGTTGTCCCGTCTGTTGCAATCCCCGGTTTTACCCGGCGGCGACCATGCGGGGGATCACGCTGACGGTAGTGCGTCCCGGGTTAAAATGCGGGAGCCGGCCCCATGACGGAGCCGGCTCCTCAAGCATTTTTACTGTCGAACTATTTAGTTAGCGCCAATCGCGGTCGTTAACCCAGACCCGATGGTGGCGGTAATGGGTCCGAGCGTAGGCGCGATTGTAAGCGCCGCGCTGGGCATAATGCCCCGGGACCCAACGGCCCCAGCGATGGCTATAGTGACCGGGCACCCAGACCCAGTAATATCCTTCGTTCCAGTATCCGCCACCATGATAATACGGCCGATCGCCCACCGCGATTTCGAAGCTTATCGCTTGCGCCTGCTCCACCATCGGAGTGGCAACTGCCGCAACGGCTGCCAAAAGAATCAGAAGTTTTCTTTTCATATAGTATTTGACCATTTCGCTCGCAGTTTATTCGGTCAATGGCAAAGATTTTTTTGCTTAATTACTTGCCTGCAGTTTTTTCACGGCGCCCTTTATTGAACACAACCATGCCGCCGCTGTCTCTTGGGGAGAACTGCATATGAAAGGCCCGGCAATCAGGATCGTGATTATTTTTGCGGCAATCGCCGTGGGGATTCTTTATTTTGCGCGGCAACCGCATGCCCAGGAACCGCGCACGGTCGCAGTCAAAAATATGGAACCATTGAAACCAACCGCCGAAGATCTCGCGCCCGTTCCGAAAGTGGAAAAGTCGGACGCGGAATGGAAAAAACAGTTAACGCCGGAGCAATACGCAATTCTCCGTGGCCACTCGACCGAGCGCGCGTGTTCCTCCGTCCTGCTGACGGAACATCGTCGCGGCGTTTTCCATTGCGCCGGATGCAATGCGCCGCTGTTCGCGAGCGACGCGAAGTTCGAATCCGGCACCGGCTGGCCCAGTTTCACCAAACCGTTTATCCCGGGGATCATCACGATCGTGAAAGACGACAGTTTCGGCATGGAGCGCGATGAAGTCCTTTGCTCGCGTTGCGGCGCTCATCTCGGTCATGTTTTCGACGATGGCCCGGCGCCGACCGGATTGCGCTATTGTCTAAACGGCGTCGCGCTGAAGTTCGAGGAGCGTCCGTAAAACTGACCGCACGGCGCGAGGATTACGGCGCCGCTTTCCAGTCGTCCGCCGGTTCGAGCACGGTGCCCGGTCCGGCGCCATTCAACCACGCCAGCGCATTTTTGTCGCCGCGCAGATACGCATCCCAAAACGCCGTCGAAAGCGCGACGATCGCGCGGTGGTGACTCGGATTACGCGTCTCGCGATCGCCCGGCAAGGCGCGATCGGTAAAAGCCGAATGCTCCGCTTTGTCCAACACTACTTGATACTTCGGCGCGCCTCGCAGCGCGGGATAAACACCCAGCCGCGATTCCAGGTCGGCGTCTCCGACAAACGTGACGTCTTTCGTTCCCGTCATCAGCAACCAGGGAATGGTTACATTGCCGAATGCTTTTTCCGCGCTCGTCGATTTTGGGGTGCTCGGGCTCAAAATAACCGCGGCGCGAATGCGCGAATCGTTCAGTTTCTTTCCCGTCGTGGGGAAAGTCTCGCCGCTCACGGCTTCCGTCGTCACCGCGCCAAAGGAATGGCCCGACATGCCGATCTTGGTGAGATCCATTCTCCCGGCCAGCGGCCCGGTCGCATTCCAAGTTTCCAGCTGATCCAGAACCGCCGGCACGTCCTTGACTCGCAAGAGGAAGTTCTCGAGCGACGCCGCTTCGCGCAAAGCATCCAGCCGTTCTTTCGGCGCCACGTCTCGCCAGACCGCATCATCGCTGCCCGCGTGTTGAAGAAAGACCACGATGTAACCGCGCGCCGCCCAATGTTCGCCGAGGAATTTGCTGCCGGCACGCGACCCACCCAGCCCATGACTGAACAACACCACCGGCGCCGGCTTCTCGTTCGCCGGCAGATAAATCCGGACCGGAATATCGCGATTCCGCCGCGCATCGTGGGCCGTGAGTTCACGCGTCTCCGCCTGAAACTTCGGATCCACCGTCAGCGGATCGTAATTTTCTCCGAGCGCGCCCGACAGCATTGACCACATCACCCCGAGCGAAATCAAAAGCGCTTTCATATTGGTTGAACCCGGAATGCCTGAAGCAGTCGCACGCGATTTTAAGTCGGACTGCCGACTTCCAATATCCGATTTCTACACTTTCTACTTAAGCCTTTCTACTTTCTACTTTCCCCATGCCTTCCGTTATTTTTCTCCGCGCTGTGAACGTCGGCACTGCCAATCGCTGTCGGCCGGCGGAGATCGCGAAAAAACTCGCCAGGTTCGATGTCGTGAATATCGGCGCGGTCGGAACGTTCGTGGTCCGCAAGAACGTCAGCGAATCCACGCTCCGCGCGGCGATCGCCCGCCGGCTGTCGTTCAAATGCGAGATCATGATTTGTCCCGCGCGCGATCTACTGAAACTTGCCGCCAAAGATCCATTCGCGAACGAGCCGTCGGGTCCGAACTTCACGCGGTTCGTGAACGTGATGCATAAACCGCTTCACAAACGGCCTCCTCTTCCACTGTGTCTGCCTGCTGATGCCGACTGGATCGCCAAGATCATCGCGATTCAAGGACGTTTTGTTCTCGGCATTTACCGCCGCGAAATGAAAGCGATCGGTTATCTCGGCAAGATCGAAAAGCTGCTCGGCGTTCCTGCGACAAACCGTAATTGGAACATAGTTAAGAAGATCGTCGACGTGCTCGAAGACACATGATCCCATTTCTTAATTCTTCCTTCTTGATCCTTCCTTTGTATTGTCTCCACCATGGCTGTTCAGGTTTACGGTTGTAACCACGTCGCGATCGAAGTCGGCGACGTAAAGAAAGCGGTCGCGTTTTACAAGGATGTGTTCAACCTCGAGCAACTCGACGAAGGCGAAGGTGACGCCTTCTTCAAGCTCGGTCAGCATCAGTTCCTCGCCATGTTCGAAACGAAAAAAGTGCAGCCGGACAGCGGGAAGCATTTTGGAATCATGGTGCGCGACGAATCACAGATCGACGAGATCCGCGAGAAGCTAACGACCAAGTATAAGATCAAACTAATCCCGCCGTTCCGCTGCGATTTTCGCGATCCATGGGGCAACCGCATCCAGGTCGTCGATCTACACGATGAATCTTTAGTCTGGCTGCTGCCCTATCAGGAAGTGCAAAAGACCGGACTCAGTTTTTGATAGGAACGCGACGTTTCTTAATTCTTACTTTATTAGCCCCTTCAAGATTTCCTGGATCAGGATCACTCGGGCATCATTTGGGTAACGCTTGTTAGCTAGCAGGACAACGCCAGTTTTCTTCGCAGGAACGAAGGCGACGTAGGTCCCAAATCCGTTGGTCGACCCTGTCTTGTTAATTAAGACGTCATCCGTCGGCGGGGATGGTGGATCAATCTTCTCCGCGGCATTGGCTTTGTAGCTGACTTCAGCCGAGTTCCCCCACAACAGCTCCTTTGACGCCGCCGGACAGGAATACTGTTCCCAGATCAGGTCCTGCGTCATTGCACCAATCCGATAGTATCCGATGTGGGTATCCGTGATGGCACGCTGCCACCTTGCATCCAGACTAACGAGCTTCATGTTGGCGGCAACAAAACGGGCCATGTCGCCAGCTGTCGTCCTGACGCCGTATGCTTCTTCGCCCAGGACTCCCGGCGTCATCCTGATAGGCTCGTCCTTATCGGTGTATCCTTGCGCATAATGATCCATCTGCGCGCTGGGGACATTGATATAGCTGTTTTTCAGGCCCAGGGCCGGAAACAGTTTGCCTTCCATTAACGCGGCGAAGTCCTCTTTCATACTCCTGGCCGTGATTAGACCGAGCAGCCCGATACTTGGGTTCGAGTAGGTCCGATACGTCCCGGGAGTGTAGGTTGGCTTCCACTTTTTGAAGTATTCCATGAGTTGCTCGTCATTCTTGACCTCGTCCGGTACTTGCAACGGCAGACCGCCCGACATGTGTGTTCCCAGATAGAGCAACGTCAGGTTATCGAAGGCGCTGCCGTGCAAGACCGGAAGATATTTGGTCACGCTATCCGAGAGCAACAGCTGGCCGTTAACCTGCGCATAGGACGCCACCGTCGCGGTGAACGTTTTACTCACCGATCCGATCTCGAATAGCGTGTCGTTGTCGACTGGCTTCCCGGTCGCTTTCGACGTCACGCCATAATTGAAAACGTAAGTCTCCCCGTTGAGAACGACCCCCACTGCCATGCTGGGAAGAGCGAACTTCTTCATCACCGGCCGCACGGCTTCCTCTACGTTCTTTTCGACCCTGGCCCTTTCGTTGTCGGCCCCATTACTAGACGGCATCAGCGCGCCGGTGCACAGAATGGCCATCGTAAATCTTAGGATATTCAATCGCATTTCTTGTCGTGTTCGCTCAGCGGACCGGCTTGAGCGACTGAATTATTTTTTCGAACTCAGCTACCGTAATCCCACTGGCGCTAAAGCCGTGGTAACGGCCGAGGTTTGGATGAACAAGCGGATCCTTCGCTTTCTCGCGGATCATGTTCGCGTCGCTGGTCCAGTTTGATTTTATTTCCGTTTTGCGGCCTTCCTTTCCTTTCGGTGTGAAGATAATGAACATCCGTCCAAGAGGCGATGGAATCTCGGCGTCTTCACTGTCGTCGGTATCGAGGAGGTTGCGGTCGCCAATGCCTTCCCGGGCGGAATCGATCGAGAAAGTTTGGTTCCGGTCGCTGGCGTACTCGATGTTGTAAAGATGGTAACGACCTCCTCCCTCATCGGGACCGGGTTCGTCATAGGAAACCCGCACCCGTTTAACCTTGAAACCTTTCGGCAGCCAGGCTGGCACGAAGCAACTGATCTCCAGGTTTTTCAGATCATCCAGGGTGCCGGGCCCGCGGGCGGATTGTGCATCGGTTGCGCCCAGGAAAAGTGGTAAGGAAGCAGCAAAAACAATCGCAACGCGTTTCATTCGTTTGATCGCTGAAGAAACAACAATTGAGTATCGGAGACGGGCCGCACCGTCCAGCGGTCATAGACCGCCGCTACAGTTACCAGGAAAGCCCCTCGGTGAACATCTGGACTTGGCTTCCGCTCGGCGCCGGCTTTACGAAAATAGTTAACTTCCCCGGGCCACGTTTTCTTTTCAGGATCGAGGATTGCGGCTGAATCATGTCGGCGCCGTCGATCGTCCAACCCTGAGTTTTGAGATTCGCGGACAACTCGGCACAAGCGGTTTTAACATCGGACTTACTCTTGAAGAGAACATGTTCTACGACCTGCTTGTATTCGACGTCGGCTGCATCTTTCGTCAACGCAAGCTCCTTCACATTCAGTCCCCCGCCCTTCGGCTGGGCAGCGGTCGCATCATCATCATTATCATTATCGTCTGTAGCTGCGTCTTTTTTTGCAGGCTTGTCGTTAGGTGTGCTGGCGGGCTTTTCTTCTTTCTTGGACTCGGGGATTTGAAACTCCTTCGGGATTTCACCTAATGGGGCGACAAATTTCAGCTTCACCTCCCAGGTGTCGCCGAAGGTTTCGATCTGCCCGTTGGTCGTTATTTCTCCTTCGATTTTCCCATCCGCGAAACTGAAGTCGGCCGTCTCGATATTGCCAACTGAGCTAAAGCCCTGGTGTTTGTGCGCGCTGTGCGCGACCTGGCAGCCATAGATACTTCCATCTTCATGCGTCGAGATCACCAGCGCGCTGCCATACTTGCCAAAGGAAGCATTGAAGTCCGGCTTCTTATCCTTGGAATGATCCTTCTCAGTAAACACCAGGAGGATGCCGGTCTTTCCACTGAACGGCCCCGTCCAATGCGCGGACACAAATTCGATCTTCGCTTCTTTGCCGTTGCCTTTGAAAACGCCGGATACTATTGGTTTCACGTTCGCGGCGGGACCGGGCGGTTTTTTCGGGGTTGCTGCGGGGAGCTCTTCGCTCGCTTTCACCAACTTCGTGTCGAAGCGAACATCGAAGCTGCTGGGAAACATGCTGTCCGTTTCGAGCGGCTGACTCGCCTTGCCGGTCGCGCGCCCATTCTGGACATGGATCTCTCCCGCCGCTTTGTCGCTATGCCGTCCAAGCGTGGTGCCGCCGGCTGCCGCACTCCAATGTTTCAATTCCCCGGTCTTCTTGAAAACCAGCTTGAGGAATGGTCGACCGAAATCCGTGTCCCCACTTTGCTTGTCGTTCTCTTTCGCTTCCTTGATCTTCTCGCCGCGAACCGGCTGCCGGCTCAGGACCACGGCGATCGCCTCCTCGTTATCGATCGTCGTTTCAAAAGCTACCGCCTGCGTCAGTTGGTAAGTCTTCTTGTCGATCACGAGATTCGCTTCGGCCGGCTTCTCCTGCGCAACGAGCGCTCCGATGCCGCTGAGGGTTATCGCTGCAACTGCTACAATGAATTTGTTCGCCATAGTTCGCCATCCCATCAGACAACCGACTAACTGCCAAGCGATTCCGTGATCGCACTCTTCTGACTTCGATATTGGGCGTTGGGCGTTCGACGTTTTCTTCTTCTCCCTCGACTACCTGCTTTTTACCCGGTGCAAAACCGCGGAGTCCCCCTCCGAATTGTAGGGCAGGCGCTCCGCCTGCCGTAATACGATGGCAACCGGAGCGGTTGCCCTACAATTTATCGGTGCGCCGACTGCTCGACAAAATTCTCCAATCTCGTCACGACCTCATCCGGTTTCTCGAGCTGAATGAGATGACCGGCTTCATTCACCACAATTCGCTTCGATCCCGAAATGCCAGCTTTGATGGCATCGCAGTGCGCGTGCACGTCCGCGATGTCGTGGTCGCCCTCCAGGATCACAGTTGACGCTTTGATCTCGACGAGTCGTTTGCTTGCTGGCGGCAAGAGTTTTTCTTCGAGGCCGCTGTCGTATTTCTCTAGCTTATCGGCGTTCGCGAGGAGGTGCTCATAAACCTTCTGGCGCGCGTTCTCGTTCGCGCCCGCGATTAGAAACCGATCCTGCGACCAGTTCCGCGCCATCGCTCGAACATCGTCGCGTTCCATCGGTTGGTTGTTGCGATTCGCTCTCGCCCGAAACTCGGCGCTGTACTCCATCCCGTGCAACACCGGACCGATAAGGAACAAACCATCGATCATCTCCGGATGCTTGATCGCGAAATCGATCGCCAGTGCCCCGCCCGATGAGCTACCGGCAATGAGCGCGTGTTCCACCTTCAAGTGCCTCAGCAGTTTTGCCAGGTCTTCCGCAGGCGAAAACGGGCTTGTCGCTGGATCAGAGCGGCCGTAACCGCGCCGATCATACCGAATCACGTGATAGTTCCTTGCGAGCGGCCGCCAGACTTCATCCCACGAGGCGGAGTCAAGCAAGCCATCGTGGAGGAGAACAATAGCCGACCCGGAGCCAGATTCCTCGTAATAGATCTTCGATCCCGAGATATCGCATTCTCCACTCAGCGCCGCACTGTTGGCGAAAGTCATGAGCGCCGCCGTGAAGGCGATTTTCGTGGGCAACAGCCTGCGCACTAACGTGGCATAGCACCCGCATTCGTCGTATTCAACGCGATTTGCAGCTGAGCAACATCTCGAATGCTCTAGTACTGCTAAAGTCCGATGGCTTCCCGACGTTCTCTTGCTGTTTTCTGTCAGTTTGCAACGAACGACAGGTTCGCCAAATGAGCCACCTAGTTATTGGGCTGATTTCATTCGCCGCCATTTTCGGCGGCGCGCTGATCGGTCTTTTTGCGGCTCACCGCCTTCCCGGCCGTCATCTCAGCAAGGAAACACAGGGCGCGGTCACAGTGTCGGTCGCGGTGCTGGGCACCTTGTCGGCCTTGGTTCTTGGATTGATGATCACGGCGGCGAACATTTCGTTTTCCGCGCGCTCCGAAGAAGTCCGCGAATTATCCCTGCAACTTATCAGGATGGACCGCAACCTTCGCCGCTACGGGCCGGAAGCCGCTGATGCCCGCACGAAGCTGCGCGAATGGGCCATTGCGAAGACCAAACAGCTTTTTCCGGAAAAGGGACGGACCAATCCCTCAAGCGAGCAAACGATCGAGATGCTCGAGGACGTTCAGGAAGCGTTGCTGGCGCTCCAGCCAGTTGGTGAAAGGCAAACCTATCTGCGCACACTGTGCCTGAAATTGTCGAGCACGATGATTGAAGCCCGATGGGCGCTGGAAACACGCGGCAGTCATAGCATCCCGGTTCCCTTTTTGGTTCTGCTCATCTTCTGGCTGGCGATTGTCTTCGCGAGCTTCGGACTCTTCGCCCCGGCAAATACCACCACGATCGTCGCGTTATTTCTTTGTTCCATCGCCGTGGCGGGCGGTATATTCATGATTGAGGAACTCGACAAGCCGCTCTCGGGTTTTGTCCAGCTTCCGCCTGACGCCATGCGACGCGCGCTTTTTGAGACCAGTATCGGAGGCCAGCATGAGCATGTTGCGACTCCCGCCTGGCAATTCGGCATCCTTATTGTCTCGGCCTTCGTAGGGTTGTCGGTCGCGAGCCTGTTTATTTTCCAACGCGCCCTCGTGAAAGTTATGGGCGAGTAGCGCCGTCTGGCGGTAGGTGTCCCATGGCGCGTCGCTTCTCAAGAAGGAACGCGATCGCTGCGAACACACTATAGAAGACAAGCGCTGTTACGGCAAAAGCGCGATCGGAAGAGGGCGGCCGCCGCATGAAGGTGCTGCCGGTTTGAATCAATACCAGCACGGCCGTAAAGACGATAACGCCGATCCTGCGCGCGATCGCCCTGTTTCGTTTCAAATAAATCATCGCGCCGACGAGAAGAATTCCGATCTCCAAACCGAATTCGATGCCTCTGTAGTTCCAGAGACCGAAGCCGACTTTCAAGGTGTCGTCATAAATCGCGAGGTCGGGTCGATGAACGATCAAATCGAGAAGCCAGTGCGAGAAAACGGCAAACCCCACCAGCATGGCCGCGGTGATCGAGACAGCGTTACGCCGCCCGATCTTGTAAAATGCAAACGCCACCGCCGACCAAAAAAGCGCGCCGACCAGACTGTGCGTGTAAGGCATGTAATAAAGGTCGAGCGCATTAGTCGCGGTGATGCCAGGCACGACACGCATCTTCTCGATCCCTGCCAGAACAAATGGCGCCCACAAACAATCCAGCCACTGCACTGCTAGAAATAAAACCCAAAGCGGGATCTGGTTTCGCTCGGTTTTGACCGCGAACGCAACGCCGTAATGTCCGACGAACATTGGGCCCTAATTCTGAACGCTGCCGAGGGATTGTCGACTCCCACAGTCGCTTGCCTTGAAAATAGCCCAGCGCTTCAGCGCTGGAAGCCTGGCATCATGATGTCGTTTTCCTTTTCTGATAATAGCCCAGTGCTTTAGCGCTGGGATAATCGTCCCCCACATGCGTCCGAGTCCCGCAAGGCGGGACGAAAGATTTTTCCGTCCCTATTGGGACTTCGTGATCTCGGATGCCTTTAATCCCCAGCGCTAAAGCACTGGGCTATTTTCAGCGGACCGTACTTTCTCCACTTCCGTTGCTTGCTCGCGATACAAGGACGGTGGGGCCGCGGCGCTTGCCAGGCCATCGATGAACTCCTGAAATTCACGGCTAAACCAATGCGACCGTGACTGCCACCACGCCTTGGCGCCGGGATAAGCGATGATGTCGCGCATGGGCGCCTCGAATCCGCGCCAGACTCGCAGGTCGAGATGACCCTCGAGCTTCTGGTAGTACATGTCTTCGTAAATCCGAAAGAGATGATCCATGAGGGCGCTGAAGCGTGGCAGGTCCGGCCCCTGGATTGACTCGAAATCCCGCATCCCTCTGTAGTAGAGGTCTCCGAACTCGGCATTCTCCGCCAACGACTGGAGCCACTGATTGAACGCATCCGACATCGAGCGCATCGACGCCAGCCGCGTCTGCCGCGCGTTACTCCGCACCTGTTGCGCAAGATAAATCACCGAAATGATCACGCCGGCAGCCCCGACAATCTGACCAATCGCACTGATTGCTTCCCAGTTCATCCGTTAGCCGCATTATCCTCTTTTCCGGTTGCTTGGCGAGAGTAACTCATGCCGACAGACATTCGACCTTGGGCAGCCTGCCCCGTCTTCTTTACGGGGTTCGGCATTTCTTCCCTTCCCCTAAATAGTAGCCCAGCGCTTTAGCGCAGGAAGCCCGGCATCACGATGTCGTTTTCCTTTTCTGATAATAGCCCAGTGCTTCAGCGCTGGGACAACCATTCCCCATATCCGGTCGAGTCCCGCAATGCGGGACGAAAGAACTCTTCCGTCCCTCAGGGGACTCGAATCGGGGCGACGCTTCACTTCCCCCAGCGTTAAAACGCTGGGCTATTATCGCTGACTTCCGTCTTCTGACCTCCGACATGCACCGCTCGCGCGAAGCCATTTTATTCGCACGCTTTCAACGACGCAATTTTGTCCGCTCGACGCTTCGTATTCGCAAAGATAAGGTCCGCAAGGTGACGCCGATCTCCGAATCATCGCCATCACTGGCTCGCGTCGCGAACGACGCAACATCAAGGCCTCACCTCGCAAGGATTGCCGGCGCGCTCTACCTGATTGTCATAGCCGGCGGCCTCTTCGCCGGGATCATCCAGGACTCTCTCACCGTCAACGGGGACGCCGCCGCAACAGCAGCCGCCATTGTCGCCCATGAATCGCTTTGGCGTTGGGGCATCACCGTTCATCTCATCTATCTCGCCGGCCCCGCCATCGCGACGAACCTGCTCCTTTACATGATTTTTAAACCGGTCCAGCCCATTCTCGCCTTGCTCGCACTCGCGTTTGGTCTGGTATCTGTCGCCATCGAAGCCGCAGCTCTGGTTCCGCTCTATCTTCCGTTCGTTATGGCTGGCTCCCGGAGCGCGTTGGCCGCGGTCGGCGAAGCACAGCGGCAGGAGTTAGCCTATCTTGCCATCCGTTTGTCTGAAACCGGCTTTGGTTTCGCCTTATTCTTCTTCTCCGGATTTTGCGCTGCCATCGGAACCGCCATCCTGCGTTCGCCGCTCGTTCCGAAAGCGATCGGAGTGCTGATGCTTGTGGCCGGCATTTGCTACTTTATCAGCAGCTTGTCTGGCCTCATCGCGCCGGCGCTGGCGCACCTTCTCTCGCCCTGGATCATCCTCCCCTGCTTCTTCGGCGAAGCTTCCCTTGCCCTTTGGCTGCTGGCCAAAGGAACCCGCTCGATCCGGCCGCAGTCGCCCGTCTCAGTCTGACTTCGATATTGGGCGTTGGGCAGCCTGCCCCGTCTTCTTTACGGGGTTCGGCGTTTTGCCTCTTTTCTCGTCTGATAATAGCCCAGCGCTTTAGCGCTGGGACAATTGCTCCCTTTTGATTGTAGGGCGGGCGCATCGCCTGCCATGTCGAATCATGCCAACCGGAGCGGTCGGCCTACAATTCCCTGAAAATAGCCCAGCGCTTTAGCGCTGGGACAACCGCGCTCCCAATGATCGAGTCCCGCAATGCGGGACGAAAGAGTCTTCCGCCCCTTGCGGACCCAGAATGGATCCTAACAGAAGGTAACGAAGTCCTTAAACTCAATCTTCGCTTTCTTTGTTTTCTTTTGTTCGATGACTCCTCTCCGCATTCGCCATTCGCAATTTTGCTTCTTGTCTTCTTCCCCTGACCATAGCCCAGCGCTTTAGCGCTGGGCTATTCTCGAAAAGCCCGGCAACCGGAGCGGTCCCCTACAAATCCGTCCTATAAGAACCAACAACCATTAATAAAATAACCGATAACTGCGAGGCGCGTCAGTCCGCGCAACGCTTTGTTCAGCGCAGCGTTTTGAATGCCGTGCGCAGCTCGCCAACGAGTAGCTCCGGTTGCTCCCAAGCCGCAAAGTGCCCGCCTTTGTCGAGCTTGTTGTAATGGATGAGCTTGGGATAGGCTTTTTCTGTCCAACTCCGCGGAGCTGGATAGAGCTCGTCAGGAAAGACGCTCACGGCAACCGGGATGGAGACGCCTTTGGCATTGAAATACCCTTTGCCCCAATACTCCCAATAGAGACGGGCGCCAGAAAGCGCCGTGTTCGTCAACCAGGTGATCGTGATGTTGTCGAGGATGTCGTCGCGCGTAAGGCCTTCGGGCTTGCCGTCAAAAACGCGTGCAATCATTTCATAGCTGCGTGCGTCGTGATCAAGGAAATAAGCCGCCAGACCGACGGGTGAGTCCGCGATTCCGTATAGTGTTTGCGGTCGCAGCCCCATCTGGAACCCGTAGGCGATTCCCTTTTGATAAACGAACTGCAGACGGTCGTAAGCGATTTTCTCGTCGGCTGAGAGACCCGATGGCGCCGGCTTGCCGGAAAAGGCGGCCGCATCAATGTCGGCTGGAAAGATGCCGGGCATGTTGGTGTGAATGCCGACCAACTCCGGAGGTGCCTGCAGGCCCATTTGATCGGTTATGACTGCGCCCCAGTCACCACCTTGGGCTACGTATTTCGTGTACCCGAGACGTTTCATCAGCACGATCCAGGCGCGTGCGATGTGTTGCGGGTCCCAACCGGTCACGGTCGGTTTCCCGGAAAACCCGTAGCCTGGTATCGATGGAACGATGACATCGAACGCGTCCTCTGCCTTCCCGCCATGCGCCGTGGGATTCGTCAGCGGATCAATGATCTTCAATTGTTCGACGATCGAGCCGGGCCACCCGTGGGTGATGATCATCGGCAGCGCCTTGGGGTTCTTCGACCGAACGTGAATGAAATGAATGTCCAGCCCATCGATCGTCGTGATGAAGTTCGGCAGCGCTTTCAGTTTCGCCTCGCACTTACGCCAGTCGTAATCCTTCCCCCAATAGCTGGCGAGTTTCTGCATCGTGGCGAGCTGCACGCCCTGCGTTTGATCTGCGACGGTTTCTTTTTCCGGCCAACGCGTGGCCGCAATGCGCCGGCGCAGATCATCGAGCGCCGCCTGAGGTACGATCGGGACGGTGAAAGGCCGGATCGATTTATCTTCCGACGCCGCGGCGCCTGAAGTGGCTGGCGATGGACTCTGCGACCAGGAAGACGAGGTGAATCCGAGCAGAATGACGATAATGGGAAGCGCTTTTTTCATGACAGCCTTTCTTGTTGAGTTGAAAGAGGCTCGTCCGGAAACCCGGTCACCCTGTCAGGGCGAACCGCGAAGCGTTGGCTTCGCATTTGTATCTAATAAACGAGACTAGGACGGCGCGCATTGGCGAGTCAAGGACCGCTTGACCCGGGTAGTGTCCTAATTTGAAATCACGAAATCCGTTCTGAGCCGGAATACTGAATGTCTGGTCGATTCCCGGCACCTCCAAGCACTCCCCTCGACAAATAGGCCACAGCGCGGGCCGTGCTTCCATTCGAATCCGGCTTGCTAACGGGCCGCCATCCGTATAGGAGAAATCACAATGCATCCTTTGCGTAAACTACGAGAATCTGGTAAGGCCACCCCCGCCCAGGTGAGCGAGTTGCTTGCCGAAAACATCGTATTCAACAGTCCGTTCCTAGTACGGCCGATCGAGGGGCGTGAAGTCATCGCGGCGATTTTCGCCCAATCGAGCTCTACGCGTGGTTCCGGTACCTATACAGCCGAATTTAAGCTCGATGAGCGCACCACCTTCTTGCGCTGGGTCGGGACCATGGATGGCCACAAGATCGAGAGCTTGGAGGTCATCGTGGACAACGAGCAGGGACTGATCAT
>Ga0137407_10000039_pt1 | contig 115085 bp, 75 predicted proteins | sample CZOMad2_2_16fung_FD_108410 | JGI IMG/M metagenome (GOLD analysis project Ga0137407, IMG submission 108410) | Vadose zone soil fungal communities from Angelo Coast Range Reserve, California, USA - CZOMad2_2_16fungal (Illumina Assembly) | ecosystem: Environmental > Terrestrial > Soil > Vadose... | reverse complement strand
TATCAGATTGATCAATCGTCGTTCAAACTGCTCCGGCTGCCGCTGGCCCTGTCCTTGAAAAAACAAAAACCACCCCACAGCCACGCAGAGGTTGACAGGTCACTCCATATCAGAGCGGTTCCAAGGTCCTTGTGCTCCCGTGTGGCACAGCCCGGCTGTGCTGCGGCTTCCACAGGTGAGTGGTGCCTGTGCCACACAATTGTCTAGGTATACCTTTCTGGCCACTCCTTAAAAGTACGAACTTTCATTCAGCCACTGCACGCGTTGTACCGTCGTGGTTGCTTGTGCTGAAGTAATGGAGCCTAAGCTGAGTGAAGTGGAAGGGAACCACGGAGGCGAGAAACCGCCCTGGGCATAGCGGCGATCAAAAAACACGTTGCGCGTGGTCGCGTTGATGCTCTTGATCTGGTTCTGAATGCGGCCGCCGACAATCGTCAAGGTATTGATAGCCGAGCCAGTGTTGACCAATCCGCCCGTGCCACCCTGGGAGATGGTTGCCAGTGACGCGTCGATCTCCAGGTTGCCGTTTGCCTGCTTATTGTTGAGCTGAATATCTCCTGTCGCCGTGAAAATTCCCAACGACTGGCGGGTATCATTGGCGGGAATCAGAGTGTCTGCGGGCTGGCCGGGAATCTGGTTTTGGGTGAGTGTAACCGGCTCACTCTTATAGAGAATATCGCCCGTGATCGCCACATTTTGCGCCGCGGTAATGGTCACTTGAGTGTGGTCCTGGATGGCCGGCAAACCCTGGCCCGGTCCAGCGAGCGAAGTGATGCTGCCGTTCACGTACAGCATGGTCGCTGGACTGGACGCGTTCGTGACCGGGTCGATCATCTGAGGGGCCCCGGGAATGATGAGCGACGTGTTTCCGGAAGTGACGGTCGTCTGGTTATTCCCTGCATCAACGGTGATGGTTGTAGTCGTGGCGCCCTGCGTGATCGTATAAACCTGCTGTGGGGAGCTGTTCGCGCCAGTCGCTGTTGCAAGCGTCACCGTAGCGTTGCCTTCAACGTAGATGCCGCCACCATTAAATGTAGTCTGGCCATTCTGGGTGCTGTAGGGCAGGTAAACACCGGAACTCGCCCCAGAAGAGGGATAGGAGTTCCCTTTGATGTCCTTCACACTGTTGTGGAGGTCGCTTTTTGTAACGGGGTTATTGCTCACGCCTTTTCCATCGAGCACAGCCTGTTCCTGGTTGTAGTCGTTTGGCGGCAGCGGTACCTTTGGTTGTCCCAGATTGAAGCCCGCCTGGAAAGCGGGAGCAATGGTCTGGTTGCCCTGCTTGTCCGAGGTTGCCGCCAATTGGTCGCATTTGCCGTTAAACTGAAAACCTGCTTTGGCGGAAGCGCTTCCCATGGTGTCAGTGAAGATATAGCTGCCTGAAGTCCCGAAAGTCCATGCGTCATTCGTGAAGACCGGACCAGAAATTGTGCCCGGTACCAGCGTTGATCCATTGCAAATGGACCATTGATCAATGAACATGCCCCAGGCAGCAAAGCTGGTCTGGGAATTTACTGGTATCAGCGTCGCGTTCACAATGACGCTGCCGCGGTCCGTCAGCGTTGTGGACTGAGTAGACCGAGCTTGACCAATAGCTTGCAGAGTGTAGTTGTAGATGTACTTATAGCCTGTGACCGCGCCGGAAGGGGCTTGGCACGTTCCTGTGCCTCCCAGTACCTGACAACTGGCCAAAACAAATGTATCCGTGACTTTATACTGGCCGGGCCATGAATCGGTGGCCTGTCCCTGACCGGTATACGACCGGTAGGACTGCCCGTAGGCGCTGTTGATGTCGGCTTGAATCGTGGCATCAGTGCCAGTCGGTATCGGCTGCTGGTTAATGCTGAAGGAGGGTGGAATGGCGGCGACCACCTCGTTGACCATCGCCGTGCGCACCGCGTTCAATCCAGAGTCGGCAGCATAGAATGATCCGCGAAAATTCCGGTAATAACCATTGATGAGCATGTCGGCTCGGACCGAGAACACCATGGCCATGCATAGCGCGGTCAGCAGCATAAGAATCAGCAACGTCGTGATGAGTGCAACTCCACGCTCGTTTTTGTTCGGCCGCCGGCGGCTGGAGTCCAAATTCCTGCTCTTGTCATATCGCATCGCTGCCTCCTAGTCATTCATACTGAGATTCCGCGGATTGATTACCACGGACACGCTTTCAATTTTGTAGGCGCCCCCATCAAATGAATTGCGAAAGGCGTTGCTCGGGTCCGCGGGAGTGCGCCCGATCATCGAGACGCGGATGGAGCGGATTAAGCTCCAATCATGGTTATAGCTTGAAGCGTCAAAGCTATACGCGTTGTCCGTCGCTCCATTCCAAACGGATGCGCCAACCTTGAAACCTACTATCTGCTCAGCAATAACATTCGATTGTCCAGACTGCTTCCGGACTAGCTTAGGATTCGTTGGGTCCGAGGCGTCAACCGAGTACGTAATGGCGGCAATCTTCAGGACCCAATCGGTGCTGCAAAACTGAGTTCCTAACTTATTGCTGTCCGCAGTATTGGACAACCCGAGCGGGTCGGCGCTGCTGCTGTTGGTTCCGTCGGCCCCGGTTGGATTGTGGGGCAGTTTCACCTTTCCGCCAGTGATTTGGCCGTCGCCGGTCAAAGTCGTAGTGGTCATCTGCGAGCCATCACTCTTAACCAGCAAAAGCTGGTCGCCAGAGTGAAAGTCCGCCGCCAATTGGGCCAAGGTCATCGCGCCGGTGGGCGTCACAAATAAGCTGGAACTGGTGGTGCTGACGCAGTTGGCGCCAATGTCCTGGGGGTTGGATGGCGGTGTGCTCGGGTCGACGGCAATCACATTCAGGGTGTCAAAACAGGTTGGGCCATAAGCTTTCGTAGTTACGTCGTAACATCCCGTACCCGGGGCGCTATTGATGATGGTTATGCCGATGGGCCATGCCGGTATGTTAACGCCCTGATAGTAACCGGTGCCGGCGTTGACTACGTCAATCTGCATCTGCGTTACGCCGTTGCGCAGGGCAATGTTCAGGCCCGCCTGGTTCTGCTGTGAAGTGAAGATCGGCGCGTGGGCTCTTACCAGGCTCACGGTGGCGCCACCAAGCACCAGAAACAATGCCATGGCCACCATAAGCTCCACCAGTGAAAAACCTGGCGATGTTTTGCGCCGCAGTGATTGCCTTTCGATAGCACATGCTTCTACGCGAGCATTTGTCATAAGATTTACCTCAACATGCTGGTTTGGAGAGTGGCTGGCACCGTGGCATTTGGTGACGATACCAGAACGGTTAAACGACGCACACCGGCGGGCTGGTTTGCGGGGCTCTGTTCTATCACCCATCGCCGCGAAAATGTAAGCATGTCCGCTGTTGGCACTGGTGCGGTCGCTGCGGTGACTATGCTTATGCTTCCGTCCGGCGCGTGCGTCGTTGTGGTGTAAACGGTATTGCCGTTCACGTCTTTCCCGCTGACCGTCTCAACCATGTTTCCGTTGCAGGAAGAAATCCTGACTTGATCGAAGTAATCCACGACCTCAGTGACGGCTCCGACAGTGACAGTAGCGCTGAAGTCCGCGGTCAGACTCCCCGCGCTAGTTCCGTTCGGAACAGCAATGGCTGGGTCGTTGTAAGGATAGCGGTTTAGATCGTCCATCTTCTCGGAAACCAGCAAGGATTCCGTGCTCATATAACGGGACTTTGTGGAGTTTCCGCCGAGTTGCGCGAGCAGGGCCGCCAGTGCAAGTAGACCGACGGCGAAAATGGAGATTGCAATAACAACTTCAAGCAAAGAGAAGCCACTCACGCGGCGCTCTTTGGGATACAACTTTGATACTGCCATAAAGCTTTGACACCCTATACCTGGATGGTTCGGTGCTGTGATCGTAAAGTTATCGCTAAGAAAGTTCCAAGCAGCAAATGCCTGGGTAGCATGACCAAGGTACTGTACGTTGCGACGCTGAGAAAGTTTGCGGAGGCCCGATTTTTCCAACCTAAAAATGGAATGGAAAGTTGCAACGACATAACGCATTACAAAACTAAAAATCTATCGCCAATAGCTAAAGGAACTAAAAAGCAAGCAGACGACAACGAGGAACCGTACTTTTGTACGGGTGAGATGCAAAAAGTGTGCCGATGGCCGGTCCACTCGTAAAAATCTTCTTACTCCCTTCATCCGCGCCCCCGATCCTCTACAGCCGATGTCTCAACATATTCCGTGACAGCCTTCGCAAGCACAGAGTGAAGACCATAATTCATGGTATGCCGCTTGAAAGCTGGCTGGCAGAGAGAGAACGTTCATGCACTTCTTCAGAGCACAACTGAAACAGGTTGTCCGCAGATACAGACTTGGGCTCCCTCGGCTCGACACACCTACTCTCCTTCATCCGCCACCCCTAACTTCGACAGCCGATACCGCAGCGCATTCCTAGACAGCCCCAGCAAGCGCGCGGCCTGACTCTTGTTACCGTTGGCACGACGCAGTGCCTCACGGATCATATTGTCCTCCCACTGTTCCAGCGTCATCCCTTCGGGAAGAAATTGCGTTGATCTAGAGGCAATGTTTTTATTGGGGACTGTGTCCAATTGAATGTCATGGACGTCAATCACTGAACCAGAAGAGAGCGCCACGGCACGCTCAATGCTGTTTTCCAGCTGACGCGCATTGCCGGGCCAGTGGTAATCGGTGAGCACGCTCATTGCCGCCGGCGTGATCCCTTGAATTGTTTTACCGTTCTCCCGGGTGAAGCGGGCGAGAAAGTGGTTGGCTAGATCAGGGATATCTTCCCGGTGTTCGCGCAACGGAGGTATATCGATGGGCACAACGTTGAGCCGGTAATACAGATCTTCACGAAACGTTCCTTCTTCCAGCGCGGCGCGCAGATCACGGTTGGTAGCGGCAATCAGCCGGACGTCAACCTTCAGCGTCTTGGTTCCACCCAGGCGTTCGAACTCACGCTCTTGAAGCACACGCAGCAGTTTCACTTGGATGGGTGCGGGCACGTCGCCGATCTCATCGAGGAAGAGCGTTCCTTTGTCCGCCAGTTCGAATTTTCCCGGCTTGCTGGCCAGCGCGCCGGTGAACGCACCACGCTCAAAGCCGAAAAGCTCGCTTTCAAAAAGCGTGTCAGGAATGGCGGTGCTGTTGACCTTGATGAACGGGCCGGCAGCCCGCCGCGAATTCTGGTGGATGGCGCGCGCAATCAGGTCTTTGCCTACGCCGCTCTCGCCGCCAATCAGCACCGTGGAGTTGGTGGGCGCAACGCGCTCCACCAGCGCCAGCACCTCCTGCATTTTCTTGCTGCGCCCTACGATGTTCTGGAAGTGGTAGCGCTTGCCCAGCGCCTCCCGCAGGCTGCGGTTCTCGTCCCGCACTTTCTGAACATCGAGTTCCTTATTGATGACCAGCTTCATCTCGGCCATGGTGAAGGGCTTCAGTACGTAATCGCTGGCACCGGCTTTCATCGCATCCACCGCTGTTTCCACCGATCCGTAAGCGGTCATTACGATCACCGGAAGCCCGTTGTACAAACGCTTAGCCTCCTGCAAAAATTCCAGACCGCTTATGCCCGGCAGTTTGAGATCGGTGACCACCAAGTCGATTGCTTCCTCACGCAGGCATTTCAGCCCTGCTTCCGCGTGCTCCGCCGCATGCACACTGTGCCCATCTTCTCCCAGGCTGATCTCCAGCAGCCGGCGCATTCTAGGCTCGTCTTCAACAATCAAGATGTTTGCCATGATTTAACTTATCTCTGAAGTGCTCACCGGAAAAGAAATGCGGAAACACGCGCCTTGTCCCACCGGGCTGCTGAGTTTGACTGAGCCTCCATGCGCGTCAACAATCTTGGAGACGATCGCCAAACCCAGACCTACGCCTGTCTTCTTGGTGGTAAAAAACGGATTGAAGATTTGTTCCTTCAGTTCCGCCGGTACTCCTGGTCCGCTGTCTTCAATCTCCACCACAACTTCTTTTCCCGCGTCGGAAGCAGCAGGCTGAATTCTGATCTTCAGTTCGCCTCCCTGCTCGCCCATGGCTTCACAGGCGTTCAGCAGCAGGTTGGTAAAAACCTGGTCGCAGAGGTCCTGGTCAAGCATGACCGAAGGAAGGCCGGCGGCATACTCACGGTGTACTTTCACCCGGGCGCATGCGCCTTGGTCGGCTACCGTCTTCAGACATCGTTCCACCATTGTGGTCAGGTCTTCCGCGCTCAGTTCAAGGCGCGAGGGCCGGGCAAAATCTAAAAATCGGCTGACCAGCGCGCTCACTCGATTCACCTCAGTGTAAATGTAGCCAGCCAGCTCCTTGGCCAGCGCATCTGATGATCCAAGTTTCTGCGTCAGGAGTTCGGCAGACCCTTTGATCACGCCCAGCGGGTTGCGGATCTCATGGGCAAGGCCGGCAGAGAGCTGTCCCAAGGCGGCCAGGCGTTCCGCGCGGCGCGCCTCTTCCTGGGCTTGCTTCAGGCTGCGATTGGCCTCGCTCAAAGTTTCCGACAGCTCCTGATACCGTTGCACCTGGAGCCGGTATTGCATAACAAAGCGGTTCACCGTCATGGCCACAAAAAAGAAAAACAGGATACGCATTAACATCTGCGAGATGGTGTTGGCGTCGATGTTGAAATTGTTGCGTGCTTCCCAAAGATACGAACTGTAGGCCGCTGAGGTCACCAGCGTCCAAAGCAAAGTTCCGAGCGGACCAAAATACAAAGCCGCGGTCATGACGGGGAGGTAATAGATGGGGTAATAAGGGCTAAGGATGGCGGTTGCGTCCCCGGTGTGGTTGAGCAGGATGGTCGCCAACCCAATCTTGATTACGACCACATAAATAGGCCCGCCCCTGCCGGCCGATTGAATGATGCGGCTCTCCAGCAACTGAAACGCGCCAATGCTGAGCAGCAGTAACTGTTTATGGAGTTCGCCAACGGGGGGAACGAGCGCAAGGCCGCCAAGAAAAATGAGCCAAAGAACGTCAAGCCATCGCGGAGTAGCACGTTCTGTCATAGCAACGGTTTGAATGTATCACAGGGGAGAGATGAACAAGAGCCGATGGGCCAAGAGAAGAGAGCTACGCGCTGACAACCGGGCCATCCAGCAGCGTCCTGATCTTGGCTCCAAGCGCCTGGAAGGTAAACGGTTTTTGCAGGAAACAGTTGGCTCCAAGAAGTATTCCGTGGCGCAACACAGCATCGTCAGCGTAACCGGACACCACCAGAATACTGGTTCCCGGACGCGTCCTGGTTACGTGTTCCACCACGGCGCGGCCATTTAACTTCGGCATCACGATATCGGAGATCAACAGGGAGATCACACCCTTGTGGCCGTCAGAGACTTCAATCGCTTCTTTGCCGTTCCGCGCGATAAGCACCTGGTAACCGCAGCCTTCCAGATACTCGCATGCGGCGCTTCTCAGATCGTCTTCATCGTCCACCAGCAGGATGGTTTCATGTCCGCGATGGTCCACTGGCTTAGATTCTTCCACCACGGCGCGCTTGGGCTTGCTGCCGGCAACCACCACAGGCAGATAGATATGGAAAGTAGAGCCTACCTGTAACGCTGACTGCACAGTGATATACCCACTGCTTTGTTTGATGATGCCGTACACCGTGGATAACCCCAGCCCGTAGCCAGTCTTCTTGGTGGTAAAAAACGGCTCAAAAACGCGTGACTGTATCTCCTCACTCATGCCGATTCCTGTATCGCTGACGGCCAGATGCACATACTCTCCCGGCGGAATCTCCGTTGGGATGCCCGGGCTTACATAGCTCGCAACAGTGATGGTGAGCGCACCGCCGTTGGGCATGGCGTCACGGGCATTTGCCGTCAGATTCAGGATCACTTGCTCCAACTGGCTTTGGTCGGCTTTGACCAGCCCCAGGTCCTTTCCTATGCGGACTTCGATTGGGGCCGCGGCGCTCATCAGGCAATCCAGCATGCTGGTGAGGTCTTTCACGATCAAAGAAAGATCAATCAACTCCAGGGACATGACCTGCTTGCGGCCAAAAGCCAAAAGTTGCCGGGTCAAGGAAGCAGCTTTTTCCGTGGCGGAAATAATCTTCTCCGCGCGCGTCCGCTCGGCTTCAAACTTGGAGTTCATTTGCAGGAGTTCGGCATAGCCGCTAATGATGCCCAGAATATTGTTGAAGTCATGGGCCACACCGCCAGCCAGCCGGCCTACGGCTTCCATCTTCTGCGACTGTCGCAGTTGCTCTTCCATGCCATGTTGCTCCGTAACGTCACGCAGCATGGAAAGGTGTTTGCCAGGAAGAATGTTTGCGCGGAAACAGTAATCCACCAGGCGTTTGCCGCCACTCTGGAGCTGGATCCAGAATTGGCCGCGGCCGCTTTCAGACTCACGTAACGTCTGCCATTCTTCCCCAAAGCCGGTGGAGACAAAATCACACAGCCGGTGTCCGAGCAACCCCTCGCGGGCCACATCCAGTAGCGCGGCGGCAGCCACATTCGCTTCCAGACAGAAGCCGCTGTCTTCAAAGATGACAATGCCATCCAGGGAATTCTCAAAGATGGCCCGCACCGTGGTCTCGCTCCGGCGCAAAGCGTCTTCTGACCGCTTTCGCTCAAAGGCATAACGGACCGAGCGCAACAACAGCCGGCCGTCAAACGAACCTTTTACAAGATAATCTTGCGCGCCTTCACGGACCGTCCGGATGGCCAGCTCTTCATCGTCTGATCCGCTCAGCACCAGAATGGCGGCCCGGGAACCAGCTTGGCGGATGCTGGAAAAAGTATCGTAGCCGGCGCTGTCTTCAAGATTCAGATCAAGCAGGACAACATCAAATTGCTCTGACCGGAGAAGCGCCAGCGCATCAGACAGGCTGGCCACCTGGCGGCAATGCAGCGTTGTTGAAGGCGTCCGCAACAGCGCGGAGATCATCCTTGCGTCCACCGCGTTGTCCTCAACCAGCAAGACATTGAGCAGTCTTGTTTGTTGAGCGTCCATGAGTAGTGTTGCCATTCGTTTTGCCCGGAACCAGGAACCTGGTTCAATCAAAAATAAAAAACGCAACTATTGAGGGCTGCCCCGCTGCATCATCAAATTAAGCGCTTCCATGAGGGAACCAACTTCACTCTTGAGGGTAACCAAGGACGCCCCAGCGCCCTCCATGGATCCGCCTCTGCCCATCTCTTCCAGTTTGGCAGCGGCCGCCGCTGCGGCACTGGCGGAGAACTGGAGCACCGACCCTTTCAGCTTATGACTCGCCTTTTGCAGATCATTGCATTCGCCCTGGCAGATTGCCGATTCGATCCGCAACAATATCCCAGGATACTCTCTGGAAAAAATGCCGACCAGATCGCGCAGCAAGTCCATGTCGCCGTCGATGCGGTCCCACAGTGACTCGGGATCAAACCCCTCGCTCTTCAAACCCTTGAACCTTGCTTCATAACGTTCTGGAGCAAGGGCCATTATCTCCTGAATTGGCCTGGAAACGCCGTGTTTTTCCTCGCTCACGCTTTTACCCCTTTTGGCACTAGCGCCACTCTCCGGAAAATTTCCGGGAACACCTTACCGACAAACATCCTGGCGCTATGGTCGTACTACCCTCTTCATCGGCTAACGTATCCAAAAGATTACAAAAGACCTACACGAAACCGGCCTCATCCCGATAAAAATTCCATTTTCCTTAGAAAATTGGCCCCGTGATAGTTACCTGGGTACCTAGGAAACCGTGATGACACCGCCCCAAGGCGAACATCCAGAAAGTGACGACCAAGCGACGCGCCTGCTAAGATTAATCTGTCTTTCTGGGCGGGAGTAGTTCAGTGGTAGAACGTCAGCTTCCCAAGCTGAATGTCGCCGGTTCGATCCCGGTCTCCCGCTCCAAGTTTTCAAACAATTTAGAGTTCCTTCACAAGATGGCCTTCTGCTCGATGTAAGCTTGCATCAGGGTTATGGAGTGCAGCCGTCTAGGAATGGACTGCCAGAAGTTGTTGTTCGATCCAATGTGCTTCGTCGCTAAACCCAACTTCACGGCAAAAATCCCGCAGATGCGCGTATCGCGCCACGGGGTCAAACCTCACGCTGTCATATAACTTGCGCAGGTCCACCGGACACAAGTGCATGGGCTGGGAGTCTTCTTCCGGCAGGTTGTTGGAGCCGTTCATCACACAGCGAAAATAGACGCAGTGGCTGATCCCGAACATGTGCCCCGTTTCGTGCGCCAGCACTTTGCAACTGCGGCGCAGCATGAGCCCGGTGCGATCAGACACGTCTTCTCCGCTGAAACGGGGATCGTAGCGGGCAAAGCTGTAGACGCCCACTCGATCATTGAGAGAGGCCTCTCCAAAAACAAAGTTCCACTTAGGATCGGGGTACAGATCGCGCAGTGTAATCCCCAGCAGGCAGTACGCTCTGCTCGGGAGGCGCTGCTTGAGCACCCGGAGAATGTCCTGTGTCAGGAACTGCGGTTGGCGCGTCTCAGAATTCACCCTGGTGGTAACCTTGCCCAGAATGTGCGGCGCAACCGGCAGCACATGCACCTCCACGGAGAAGAACGCCTCGGTAAAGGCTTTCAACTTGGACAGGGCTGGGCCGTCTGGTGAAAACTCTTCTAGAGGTTGAAGGTAGATGATGCGGCGCGGCTCGCTGGGAAAGTTGGGGCGTGACCGCATGAACTCAGCGGAGGTCTGGCCTGCCTCTTGATGCACCGCCAGCCAGTCGATCGGACCCGGCGCGGTGATCGGTTCAAAGCGGCTCGCGTCAAGCAACGGGCGGACATCTGCCGGCAAGTACTCAACCTGGCCGATTGCCTGCTTTCTAGTTTCTTTTCCCGGCGGAGTGAACTGGATGGCGTCTTGCACGCCGCCAATTCTAAATGCCCCACCACCCATTGCTGTTCTTCATTGCCGTCAACCGGTGGCACAAAGACATTTTTTTTCCTTCAATACCATTGCGCTCAATGCCTCTCGCCAGCCAGTTTGGTGAGCACCTTCGGCACCAGCGCTGATGCTTCACCAAGATGGACCTCATCAAAAGCCTGCGCATTGGCAGGTTCCACCAATCCGAGGTAAACGGTCTTCGCCGGGCTTGGTTTCCGCTTGAGCATCGCGGCAAAGCTGGCTACTGGCTGAACTGATCCCGACGTCCCGATGGCCACAAACACATCACATTACTCAAGCTCGTGATAGATGCGGTCCAAGTGGTGCGGCTGCTCGCCAAACCAGCAAACATTAGGACGGACCAGCGCACCGCACGAGCAGCGCGGCGGCTCTCCTTCGGGATAAACGCTATGATCCGCAAATGCGGGCTTGCCACAGTCGTCGGCACACTTGCTTTCAAACAGCTTGCCGTGGATATGGACTACGCCCGACGAGCCTGCTGCTTCATGCAGAGCGTCGACGTTTTGCGTGCAGAGAAAAAACGAATCCGCGCCGGGCGATTTCTCCAACGCGGCCAAGGCGCTGTGAGCGGGGTTGGGCCTGGCTTCGCGGGCACTCCTGCGCCGATCAGAGTAATACTGCCACACCAGTTGCGGATCGCTCTGCCAGGCTTCAATGTTGGCAAGCTCGTAATGGCTGCGCCCGCGCCAGTTTGTCCCTTGAAAAACCGGAATACCGCTTTCCGCGCTGATGCCCGCTCCGGTCAGTACAAAGATGTTGTGGCCGTTTTTCATGCGAACTATTGCTCCCGCCTGTTGTTAACTGGCTTATAATCTAATTACCTTGAGAAAACCAGCCGTGATTGTTCGATCATTGCTGTTTCTGGCCGCCTTAGCTTTACCGTTGCGCTCTCCGGCCCAGGAGGGCGTGCCGCCTCGTTCCCGGCAAATGCTGCTGATCATACCTTTTGAGAACACCTCCAATGTGCCGGGAATCGACTGGATCAGTGAGGCTTTTCCTGAGGTCCTGAGCAGCCGCCTGAACGCTGGTTCCCTGTTTGTCATCAGCCGCGACGACCGCCTGAGCGCTTTTGACCGGCTGGGCATTCCCGCTGGAGCAAAGCCTTCACGGGCCACCATTTATCAGGTGGCGCAGGAGTTGGACGCGGACTACGTCCTTATGGGCGATTATCGCTTTGACGGGACCACCTTTACGGCGCATGCTTGGGTCATGGATTTGGGACGGCTACGGCTCAGTCCGGAGATGGCTGAGTCCGGGCCGCTGCCGAGCCTGATCAACATGCAAACCGCGCTGGCCTGGGACGTACTCAACACAGTGAATCCTTCCCGCAATGTCGCTAAAGAAAAGTTTGTGGCGCAATTTCCGCCCGTGCGACTGGACGCGTTGGAGAATTACGTTCGCGGCATTCTCGCCGCCAACGCACCGGAGAAGATCAAGCGCTTCAAGGAAGCCGTGCGCCTTGAGCCCAGCAATTCGCTGGCCCTGTTGCAACTCGGCAAAAACTATTACGCTGTGCGCGATTACGAGTCCGCGATGGCCTCGCTTGCCAAAATCCCTAAGAATGATCCCAGCGCCAATGAAGCCCAGTTCTATCTTGGCCTGGCGGCTTTTTACTCCGGACAGATGGACAAAGCCGAAACTGCTTTCCGTGGCTTGGCTGCTCGTCTGCCTCTCACTGAGGTTTTTAACAATCTGGGAGTGGTGGCGGCCCGCCGCGGTGAAAAACGCGCTCGAGGTTATTTTGAAAAGAGCGTCCAGACTGATCCCAATGATCCAGACTACCGCTTCAACTTGGCCGTGGAGCTATACCGTGAAGGCGATGTGCCGGGAGCAACACAAGAGCTGCGCGAACTGTTGGGGACCCATCCGGACGCTGAAGCTCGCGGCTTCCTGGATATGCTCGGGTCCGCCGGCTCGCAGCCCCCGCCCAGGTTGCCGCTGCAAAGAATCAAACGGAACTATGACGAATCTTCTTTCCGCCAAGTAGCCCTGGAGATCGAAAACAGAGACGAAGCCCGGCTGCAAAAAACCGCTCCCGCCAGCCATGCGGCTTTCCACGTTCAACGCGGCCAGCAGTTGCTGGAGGGCGGCGTAATCGGTGAAGCGGAAAAGCAATTCAGAGAAGCCGTGGGCCTTGATCCGAACAACGCTGATGCGCATGCCGGATTGGCGCGCGTACTGGAGTCTGATCAAGACCTTGCCGCGGCCCGTAATGAGGCCAAGGCTTCACTCAAGCTGAAACCTACTCCGGAGGCGTATCTGATACTTGCGCGGCTGGATCTGGTGGAAAACAAATCTGCAACAGCGGCGCAAAACGTTGATCACGCGCTGGCGCTTGATCCAGCCAACGCCGCGGCCGTTGCGCTTAAACATGACATTGCGGCAGGAGTGGCCGGCAAGCCCCAGTCGCCACAACCTTGAGGTAAAGAGTTATGCGTCTCAGTTTTATTTCGAAGATTGCAATCCCGCTGGTCCTTTTTCTGGCCGCACGCACCGGCTCCGCAGATGTGCTGAAAGTTGTGGTGGATGATACCATCCATCCTCTGATCGTCGAGCATTTCGATCGCGCCATCCAGGAAGCGCAGCGTACGCACGCCGACGCGCTGTTGATTGAACTGCGCACCCCCGGCGGCCTGATCAGTTCGATGCAAGACATCATCTCCAAGGTCCTGGCCTCGCCGGTGCCCGTGATTATCTATGTAACTCCTGCCGGCAGCAACGCCTCTTCCGCCGGTTTTTTTATTCTTGAGTCAGCAGACATTGCCGCCATGGCACCGGCCACCAATACTGGGGCCGCGCACCCCGTTTGGGGTGACGGCGCAACCATGGATCCAATCATGAAAGAGAAGATGGAAAACTTCGCGGCATCCCTGATGCGCTCCTATACCGGCAAGCGCGGCCGCAACGTTGAAGTCGCGGAAAGCGCGGTTAGGCAGTCTAAATCGTTCACCGCCGATGAAGCGCTGGCACAGCACCTGATCGAATATATAGCCACGGATGAAACCGATCTTTTCCGCCAGATGGAGGGAAAAACTCTCACGCGGTTCGACGGCTCCAAGATCGTGCTGCACCTGGCTGGCAAACCCGTGCGGGCATATCAACCAACCGTGCGGGAGCGCGTCCTGGACGCTCTGATGAACCCGAATTTTATCTTTGTGGTTTTTTGCATCGGCATGCTGGCCATCTATTTCGAATTTAATCATCCCGGAGCGGTGGTCCCAGGAGTTGTCGGCTTTCTGGCGGTCCTGCTGGTGCTTTACGCGATTCATTTCCTGCCCTTCCGCTCCATGGCTTTGGCCATGATTGCATCGTCGTTCCTTGTTTTTGTTCTGGAAGCCAAGTATCAGACCCACGGCGTCTTGGGCGTTGCCGGTATCGCCCTTATGACCATTGGCGCGTTACTCCTGATTGATGGCCCCATTCCCCAGATGCGCGTCAATTTGTGGACTGCTCTTTCCGTAAGCCTTCCCTTGGGCGCGATCACGGTCTTCCTGATGACCATCGCCATGCAAGCCCGGCGCAATAAAGTCTTAACAGGAGAGCAAGGACTGGTGGGAGAGATCGGCATTGCCCGGTCTCAGCTTTTCCCGGACGGGAAAGTGTTTGTGCACGGCGAACTCTGGAATGCCGTCGCCACGAGCAACGTGGAAGCTGGCGGTTACGTTGTAGTGCGCAAAGTAGAAAATTTAGTTTTGCACGTGGACTCTGCGCGGGAGCCGGTTTCTCCGGCTGCACACGCAGTCTGATTTATTTTCTTTGGTTGCGCGGGCTTGTGCCATAGAATTCGTGCGACTGCCAAAATCGATCCGTCGGAGGCGTTGTGGTAATTCCTGTAGCTGTTGCGATTGCGATTGCCGTTCTCTATCTCCTCAACTGCATCAAGATTCTGCGCGAATATGAGCGCGGCGTAATTTTCCGTCTGGGACGCTTGCAAGAAAATGCCAAAGGCCCCGGCGTGATCTTTGTGTTTGCTCCGGTCGATAAGATCATCCGCGTGGACCTGCGCCAGCAAGCTCTGGAAGTCCCGCCGCAGGACATTATTACCCGTGACAACGTGACCCTGAAGGTCAACGCTGTGGTCTACTGGCGCGTGCTGAACGCTCCCCAAGCCGTGGTGCAGGTGCAGAACTACTACTGGCAGACGCAACAGTTTGCCCAGACCACGCTCCGCTCCGTGCTGGGTGAAGTTGAACTGGATGAACTGCTGGCCCATCGCGACAAACTGAATGCGCGCATCCAGAGCATTCTGGACCAGCACACCTCACCGTACGGCGTAAAGGTCTCCAATGTGGAAGTGAAACAAGTGGACCTTCCCGAATCCATGCTGCGAGCGATGGCCAAACAGGCGGAAGCCGAGCGCGAAAAGCGGGCCAAGATCATCCATGCCGAAGGCGAATTCTCGGCATCGCAGAGACTCATGGAAGCGGCCCACATTCTCTCCAGCGAGCCAATCGCCATCCAACTCCGCTACCTCCAAACGTTGACGGAGATCGGCGTGGAGAAGAACACCACCATCGTCTTCCCTCTACCGGTGGACATCCTTTCCGCCATCACCAGGGCGCTCGGTACAATTCAGAAATAGAGTTGAGCGCGTATCAGGTTAAACTGAAAAGGCTGGGGGATAAATGGCTGGAGAAGCAACCGATCGATCGGGCAAGGACAAAGACGAAGTTGAGGACACAGAAATCACTTTAGGGACCGGCAAGCTGCTGGGCATTTTCTTTGCTTTGGTCATTATCTGCTCTGTGTTTTTCACCATGGGCTACCTGCTGGGACGAAGCACCAGCGCCGGCGGCAGGACGGAGATCGTCGGCTCTGGTCCAACCGGCGGCAGCGCCGCAGGCAAGCCTTCCGGGGCCGGCAAGAGTTCTGACGCCAACGCTCAGATTGTTCCTGCAAGCACTCCTCAACCCCTGGCCACAGCCTCTCCAACCCCTGCGCCCAGCAAGACGCCCGATTCATCCAATCCATCCTCTTTTGCTGGTGGATCGTACATGGTCCAGGTGGCGGCGGTGTCCAAGCATGAAGATGCGGAGATCCTGGTCTCCGCGCTACAGAAGAAACAGTATCCAGTTTTTATCGCCAATGTTCCCGGCGATCCCCTGTTCCACGTTCAAGTGGGTCCTTTCAGCGATCCCAAGGACGCTGAATCCATGAAGAACAAATTATCCAGCGACGGCTACAATGCGATTGTGAAGAAGTAGCGGCGAAGCCGTCAGCATTCAGCACTTTGCATTCTCCGCCCATCAGGCAGGAATCCTTGAAACACGGAGGAAATGAATAAGCGGAGTCAACTGAGGAATGGCCGCCCAGTCGGCCTCACTGATTCCTCCGTTTACTCTGTTCCTCCGTGTTTCAAGGTTTTTTGTTTGGAAAGATAGAATGCGTCAGCAGCCGAGTGCTGACGGCTGAGTGCCGAGTGCTCCTTTCAATCCGTATCGAATCTCTGTTCCAGGAACGGATCGCCGTACATGTGGTAGCCATTCTGTTCCCAGAATCCGGGAACATCACGATCATGGAACTCCATCCCGCGCACCCATTTCACTGACTTCCAGGCGTAAAGATGGGGCACGATCAGCCGCAGCGGATAGCCGTGGTCAGCCGTGAGCGGTTCACCGTCATGGTGCGTAGCGAACAAAACATCGTCGCGGTCCAAATCGACCAGAGGAATATTGGCCGTGAAGCCTTGCTCCGCCAGCACCAGAATATGCGTCGCACCAGATTTGAGAGTGACCAGCTTGAGGATTTCCCGGAACGCCACGCCCTGCCATTCATTGTCAAAGCGGCTCCAGCGGGTTACACAGTGGAAATCACTTTTGGTCTTGACCTTGGAGAGGTGGCTGAATTCGCCCCAGTCCAGCCGCACCGGTTTCTCCATTAATCCTGAAATGCGGAAGTCCCATTTTGCCGGATCGAACCTGGGCACAGAACCGTAGTGCAACACGGGCCACTTCAAGGTAAGAGACTGGCCGGGCGGCAGGCGGCCATCACGCAGCATCTGCTGCTCTTTTTGTTTTCGTTCGTCGCCCATAAAATTGCCTGGTTCCTCCATATCTGGATTTTATGGTGATGCGGCGGAAAGAACAAAGGGTCAGTGTCTAAGAATTCGTCCTAAAACTTGATACAATGCGCCAACTTTTGTCACCACTCGTGCAGAAGCTTTAAGTCACAGGATCGATTGCGCAATTTTCACGCCGCACCCATGGAGGAACGCTTGCATGTTCGATAGATTGGATACACTCGTCGCCTTTGCCACCGTGATGCTGGGAGCCAGCTTGTTGATCACCATCCTCAACCAGATGGTGGCCAGCCTGCTGGGACATCGGGCCATGTACCTGCTGGACGGAATCAAGGACCTATTGGAAACTCTTGATCCAACGCTTGGGCCCCACCTGGAAAAGATCGCGAACGATGTTCTTACGCACAAGCTGGCGTCGGACTCGATTTTCGTCCGCATCGCGAAGGCGCCCATGAGATGGAAGCTGGCCGGAACCATCAAGCCGGAAGAACTGGCAAAGTTGCTGGAACTGGTTTCCGCCGGAAAGCCCTATGCCGCCAACATCCAAGCCATTCTGGCCCAGGTTAATCCAACGGTGGCGCGGGAAGCGCAGCTGCTCACAAGCACAGTGAATGTCCTGGCTCCAGCCTCGGTGGCCACAGCGGACCAACTCATCAAAGAATATTATGACAAAGCGACCCGAGCCATCGGGCAACTGGAATCCGCTTTCAATTCAACCATGGACCGGGTCCGGCAGCGATTCACATTGCAGATGCGCATTTGGACCATCATCTTTTCTTTGGCATTTGCCTTGGTGTATCAGTTGGATGCGTTCAGGATCTATACGCAACTCTCCACCGATCCGGCACTGCGGGCCAGCCTGAGCAATGTCTCCACGGACCTGATGAAAAAGTACACTGAGGTCACCGTTCAAACGCAGCCTGGAGCCGTGTCCGGGGATCAGGCGCAGAAAAACCTGGACGACTACACCAAGAAGCTGGCTGCCACCTATAAAGATGTGCGCGGCCAGTTTGCCGAGTCCAAACTTGCTCTGTTTGAACTTCCAAGCAGTTTGGCCGACTGGAAAAAAGGCCTGGGAGGCTGGGGTGGACTACTAAGGCTACTGGCCACGGCTGCCCTTCTGAGCCTAGGTGCTCCGTTCTGGTACAACACGCTCAAGGGCCTGGTAAGCCTGCGATCTCAGGTTGCAGACTCGTCCAAGAAGGGCTAAGACCCAAATTGTCATCGCAAGCAGAACGTGAAGCCAGCAATCAACGAACCAGAGCCGCTCATGCGGGCGGCTTTGGTCCAAACTCGCCAGCCCAGCACTGACGCTTTAAGACGCTTCTGGCTGTCGTGCAATCTCCTTGCAGAGATAGATGATCTGTCCCGCATGGTGGGAAAGATGCGCCGCGCAGCGCAGAAATGCGGTGAAGCGATCTCCCGTGTCTTCCATGCCTTTGCTGCTGTAGGCTGTGTCCCAGTCAGCTTCTGACTGTTTCTCCAGCGTTGCCACGACCATGGCTATCGCCGCATCGAAATTTTTCAGTACCAGCTCTTTTGCCGGGTGGCTGGAATCGCCAAATTCCAGAGAGCGGTCGCGCACATATCCCGTGTGTGCGATCTCCGCGCCAATGTAGTGGCTTAAATTGCCGGTAAGGTGGAGAAGCAAATGGCCGATGCTGTTGCCGTAAGGATAGGGCCGGCACCATAGCTGGTCGGTTGAGAGCGGGTCCACAAGCTGGTGAATCTGCTCAGCAACCCTCTGGTAGTACCTGCTGAAATCGCGCCCGAGGGTAAGTGAAAGGTTTGCCATGTTGTTAGAGGTTAGAATTTAACGAAATCTTAACATTTCTCGCGGTGTGAAGAATTGACAATGTCCCTGCAAGCTTATATAGATATCTATCAATATGCCTCTTACGGACAAGCAACTCGTCACGGCCCTCAAGGCCGTAGCCGATCCCACGCGTCTGAAGGTCCTTCGCTTGCTTAAACAGAAAGGACGCTGCTCAATCGGTAAACCCGTGGGAATGTGCGCCAGCGACTTGGAAGAACATATCAAACTGACTCAGCCCACCATTTCGCACCACATGGCGATTCTGAAGAAGGCCGGACTGGTGAAAGCGGAAAAGAACGGCCTGTGGATGTGGTACCGGCGGAATGAGAAGTCACTGAAACAGCTTGCCCAAGCAGTAAGCGGCCATCTTTAGGAACCACCAAGGACACGAACGGAGGCGTCCGCCACTTCGTGTCCTTAGTGAAGAATTGCTTTTCTTAGCGAACTACGGACGCAAACATGGGCGACTCAATCAGCTGCTGAAAGCTCTTGTCATCCGCCTTGAAGCGCACCACCAGTTTGCCGGCGTCGGAATCCACGCTGGTGCCATCAATGGCCGTTTTTTCCGTGGGCGTGGCGTTCATTTTCTTAAGCAGCATACCGGTCTTCAAAATGGATGAGAGCGTGGACGCCGTCGTGTTGTCAGAGGTAACCACGTTCAGGTTAAAGTTCACGCCATGATCAAAATCCATGGTGTAACGCGAACCCAGCAGCTTCTTCTGAAGAGTTTCAAATTCGGCCAGGTCGGCGACCGAACCCAAAGCTGATTTGAGCATGACTTGGGTTCCTGTGGAATCAAGCACGCTCCAGACCGCTCCCTGGTCAACGGAGGCAATCATGTCCGTGATATTGCTGTTGGCATTCAGGCTCATGCCTGCGCCGTCGCGCGCTTCCAGTGCGGCCTTCACCGCGGAGTCTTCACCAAAGAGCATGGTCCAGTCGTCCAGAAATACCATCTCCATCCCGCCGGACATGGGATAGATCACGCTACCGCTGGCCTTGGTTCCTTTGATTTTCTGTTTAGAAATTTGTAGCGTCAGCTTTTTGCGCGGGAACTGGCCCTGGGCAATGCCGATAATCTGCAACCCATGGTCTTTGGTCCGGAAAGACGCCAGCGTGATCTGGTCCATATCGCGGTCCGGGACCACGCCAATATCTTTCAGCGCGTCCTCAAACTGCTTCATGTTGGGCGGAAGCAGTTTGGCCTTCATGTCCATGGCGGTATCTGAACTCTTCATCCGCCGATAGTCCACGTTGATGACCTGTTGAACTTCAGTGGGAATCACGGAACGGGTGGCGGTCCCCAGAGAAGCGGCAAAACCTGACAAACCGCTAAATAAGAAGGCGAGAACAACTAAAATCAAGCGTTTCATAATCATCCATTCTAATCTGTTTTGCCCTGGCTTGAGCATTATCTATGTTCAGGATGCCAAACCCCAGTTACTTTGAGCTATTCACCTCTGGATCAGGCTTACCTTAGAACGTACCTCAGCAGCAAATCCTGCATCTTTTAAAGAAGTTAGGTTAATTTCCACGTTTGCCAGGCCACCCTGGACAGCGGCGTTGGCCAGGGCCGCGGCCACGGTAAGATCTGAGGCCATATTAGGACTGGTAATGGGACGAAGCGCCGCCACCAGGTCCGCCACTTCCTTCGCCTTCTGTGCGGTCCCCAGCGGGATGGTGGTAGCGACTTTCATGGCAGTATCGATCATGTCATTGCCGTCGGGCGAGACTTTCGCCTGTTTGTAGGCGGTCATCACATGGCGATAGCTCTCGGCATCGGCGTCAATGCCGGCCTTGAGTTCTTCCCTGAGTTGGTCCAGCCGGGCCATGGCTTGGATCAGCTGTTGTTCATACTGCACATAAGCCTTCTTGGTCCGGGACATCCCCGCTACCATGCTCCCGAGGGCCGCCGCCATGGCGCCCGCTGCCGCTGCGGCGCTGCCACCGCCCGGTGTTGCCGTGGGCGCTGCCAGTTGCTCGATGAACGGCTCAGTCCCGGCGCGCAATCCGCCCACAGCCGTCTTACCGCTCATGACTCCAGCCAGCCGGTTTTCCAGAATCATGGAGGAATCAAAATTCTCCACTTGCAGAAACCACTCCGCCGCCTGTTCCAGCGCTTTCTTTGGGATCAGGCCCACAATCTCACTGCTCAGCGGTATGACTCCATAGCGCGCCGCCTCCCGTTTGACGAATTCAAAGACACGGGCGATGGGCGTCTGCTCAAAATCCGTCAGGTTCATGGAGACTTGAGCGAGTCCGCGTACTGCAAAACCTGCGCCTTTCACATAACGCAGCCCGCCGGAAGAAAAGCGCACAGCCTTGGCGATCTTCTTGGCGATTTCAACGTCCGTGGTGTTCAGGAAAACGTTGTAGGCAATCAACGCTTTGCGCGCGCCGACTACCGTCGCTCCTGCTGTGGGATGCAGCCGAGGCTCACCGAAATCAGGCCGTCGCGCTGGGTTGGCAACAATATCCCCACGCAATCCTTCAAATTGCCCGCGGCGTATGTTTTCAAGATTTTGCCGCTCCGGTGTTGTGGCCGCGGATTCGTAAAGATAGACCGGAATCGAAAAGCGCTTCCAGATCTCTTCCCCAACCTTACGCGCAATCGCGACGCAATCTTCAATGGTCACGCCTTCAATAGGAATGAACGGAATCACGTCCGCCGCGCCCATACGCGGATGCGCCCCTTGATGATGGTTCAGATCGATCAGTTCAGCGGCTTTGCCCACGCCGCGAATGGCCGCCTCAGCAATCAACTCGCGGTCGCCGACCAGAGTGATGACGCAGCGGTTGTGATCCGAGTCCATCTCGCGGTCTAGGAGGTAAACGCCGGGCAGTTTCATGGCGTCGACGATGGCGTCAACTACACTCTTGTTGCGGCCTTCAGAGAAATTGGGAACACATTGGACGAGCGTTGGCATACTTCAAAAGAATAATGGGCGGATAGGAGCAACGCAACACGAGTTCTTTCTTCGACGTGTCATCCTGAGCGCGAAGGGCGAAGGATCGGGCTCCGCTGCTCTTAAGGTTGAGGAGGTTTCCTCTTTAGAACTGGGGAAATTCTGCGTCCGGCCCCCACCTTCGGCTTTCTTTTTCTCGCCTTCACGATGGCGTGGGTGCCCTTCGCGGAGAAGCTCGTTTTTTCTTTTTGAGCTTTGCAGCAAAGGGTGGGATTATAATCACCGCCCATGCCCATGAGATTGCGCTGGTTGTCCGGGAGTTGGCGATGTGGAGGAAAGACCATCGAATCCCACCCTTCGCTAAAACCAAAACCGCGAAGGATGGGGCACCCTCTTGTGTTGTTGCGCCGGCAAAGGGCGGGGCATCCAATGTTGGAGAACTTATTCTGGAGTTTTACAACTCATCCCACGCGGTGGGCAACCTCTTCATATCCCCAGCCGGCGCGCTACAAGACGCCAAGCCCTCCGACCCCTCCCCACTCAACGACCAACTCAAGCGTACCCAGGACATGATCGAGGAAACCAGAGAACTGATGAAATCGGGTCCTCTCGGAATGGATTCAAATCCGACCAATAAAAAAAATGGGCGCTCTCACCTTCAGAGCGCCCATCGCTATTCGCTTTCAGAGAGGTTCAAAGAATTAGCGCGTAGCGTAAGCACCATTTCTGAGCCAAACAGAGTTTCATGCGTATTGTCAGGTAGGACGAAAGCTTGGAGCATCTTCCCTCAAGAAATTTTTGGATTTGAAAAAATATTGCGGCAACAGAGCCGGCGAGCGGTAGCAGGGTGGGAGAGAGTCTTCCGAGCGTGGATTCGTATCAGGACACGAGCTTGAAGCCCACAGGGCGGAATTATTGAGCCCACCGCGTCAGCGGTGGGGTAAACGATTAGAGGGAGCGAGCCCTGAAAGGGCGGCATTATCTTTTCATTAACCTGACATCAGGACATCAGTCGCCACGAAGATCTGTCGCCCAGCAAGCGGGGCTGGCGAGGTGTCTCATGCCAACCCACCGCTCACGCGGGTGGGCTCAATAATTCCGCCCTACGGGCTTCAAGCTCGTGCCTGACACGAACCATTCTGCTACGAAGCTGGTCTTAAATAGCTAGTGCTTTTCGCCTTCGTGCTTCGGCGGCTCGCCCTCATGTTTACTTCCGGCTTCAGCGCCCGGTTTGGCGGGAGCATCGTCTTCGTCCACATTTTTTATCAGATACTGGACGATCAACGAAATTCTTCGGTTGGACGCGTCCTCCGGTTTATCGGCCTTGCGCAGTCTTTGGTCGGCATAACCACGGACTTGGGAGATCTGGTCATGGTGTATGCCGTTCGCCTGCATGATCCGCCGCGCGGTATTGCCCCGGCCGGTTGAGAGTTCCCAGTTGCCATAGTTTGTATCGCGAGCAAAGGGCTTTGCATCTGTATGCCCCTCCACCGATATCTTGTTTGGAACCTGGCCCAATTCCGCCGCCAGCAACGTCAACATTTCTTTGCCTTTGGGCGTAGGCTGCTCGCTGCCTGAATCAAAAAATGTTCCCTTGTCTGATTCCATCAGCTCAATGCGCAGTCCTTCGGCGGTCACCGTCATTTCAATCTGATTTTTGAGTTTTTCCAGATCGACGTTCTGCTGGATCTTCTTTTGCAGTTGCTCCTTCAAGAGCTTCATATTGTCTTTGGTGAGGGAAAAATTTTCCGCGGCGCCGGTCTGGTTGGTCCCCACCTTTCTTGAAACTCCGGTAGGGTCGCGGAAATATCCGCCAATGACTTCTTGTATCTGCTTGCTGCTGTTCATGAGCCAGAGCACGATAAATAGCGCCATCATGGCGGTGACAAAGTCGGCATACGCCACCTTCCACGCGCCACCGTGGTGTCCGCCTCCATGGCCTTTTTTCTTCCTGATGATGATGATCGGTCGTTTTTCCGCCGTGGCCATTGTTCCTTACGCCTCCGCCGGAGCAGCCGCGCCACCTGGGGCAGTCGCGCTGGCAGTGGCCTCTCCGCCACCACCGCGGCAAGACTTTTCCAACTCCTGGAAGCTTGGCCGCACCCGTGCTGGCACCGCTCGCCGTGCGACTTCAACCGCCATGATCGGCGGCGTGCCTTTCATGAATGCGACAATCGCTACGCGCAAAACGTGCTGGTAAGCATGTTCGTCTTCCACCAGTTTCGCCAGGTTGGCGGCAACCGGACCGACCAGACCATAGCACAGCAGAATTCCCAGAAAGGTTCCCACCAGCGCAGCGGCAACTTTCTTTCCTATCTCTTCCGGCGGTCCGCCCAATGCGCCCATGGTAATCACAACGCCCAGGACCGCGGCAACAATTCCGAGTCCAGGCAGCGCGTCAGCCATGCTGCTCAGTGCCGCAACAGGTTGTGACGCTTCCTGATGATGAATGTCCATGTCCACTTCCATCATCTGGTCCACGTCAAACGGGTCCACGCCGCCGCTGACGGCCATGCGCAGCGTGTCACAAACAAAATCACTGGAGTGATGGTCCTTCACAAAATCCGGATACTTGGAAAAGAGCGGGCTTTTGCCGGGGTTCTCAACATCGGATTCCAAAGCGACCAACCCTTCTTTGCGGGCTTTGGTGCACAGATCAAACATCATCTTCAGGGTCTGAAGATATCTCTTCTGGTTAAACGGAGAACCTTTCAATGCCCCCATCAGGCCGGAAATCATCTTCTTGAGGACATGCAGCGGATTCGCAACCATGACAGTCCCGATGGCCGCGCCGCCAATAATCACAAGTTCGGCCGGCTGAAGCAGAACAAGGATTTGTCCATGCTCCATGAAATACCCGGCAAGAATGGCGCCAAATACAACGATAATTCCAATGATTACAAACATGATGACTCAGACCTTCAAACTGTGATTTTCATCGTCGGACGCAACAATGACGCGATCTCCGCCAGCCGCCAGGCTCTTATTCAAAGCAAGTTGTGCACGGGCTACAAGCGACTCCGCGGTATCGTCCTGCGCGGCGGCATCTCCGCCCATGGAAACCGTGACAGACAATTCGTCGCCCCACCATTCAACTCCGGAAAAACTCACCATTTTTCTCAGCCGCTCGCCGACAATCTTTAATGCCACCTTGCGGCAATTCTTGACAACGGCAAGGAACTGGCCTCCCGGCCAGCAACCAACGACGTCACTTGGGCGCAATGCATTTCTTAAAGTTTGGGCCACAACCCGGAGGGCGGCGTCCACCGCTTCCTTCCCATGGCTCGACTGGAAACCACTCATGCCGTCCATCTGCACACACAGGATGCAAAACGGGACCTGAGATTCCCCAAGTTCCTTGAACGCCTGTTGCAGTTTTAACCCCGTTGCTTCATTGTCTGGAAGCCCGGTGACGGAATCGATGGTGCAGGTGGTCTCGACTTCGGTTCGGCGATCACCCGCCGCGGCAAACCTGTTTTCTTCAAAAATTTCCGCCGCCCCAACAATCTTGTCCTGGCTGTTTCTTAACGGAACGGCGCACACGTGCACGGGAATACGATGCCCGGAGCGGTGACGCAGAAATACGTCCGCTTCTATGGGCTGGCCATCGCGCAAACTATCGGTCAATTCGGTCGCTTCGCCACCCGGAGATGGACCATTTCCGTCCAGGCCGACCAGAAGTTTTTCCCGGCAATGGCGCCCAATAACGTCCTGGGCCAGGTATCCGCTTATTCTTTCCGCTCCCCGGTTCCAAAAAATGACCTTTAGGTCACGGTCGACCATATAGACACCGATGGGCAGGCTCTCAAGAACAGTCCGAAAGATCTCTGGGTCTTGCATCATAGGCTTACAGGAATTCCCCAAAGGTCTATCGGCTAAATTTGTGAAGAGCTTAATAGGCGGCGATGGGATATTGGTGGAAAAATTTGCCGCCCCGGTTTGACCATACACCCCAAAGAGTTACGGACCGGTCTGGAGGACAACCACGAGTCGTCTGGGGCCGTGCGCGCCCTGGACCAGGATCTTCTCGATGTCAGCCGTGCGGCTGGAGCCGCTGATGATGCACGCGAATGAGGTTTGCTCAAGCCTTCCCTGCTTGCTGGCGTTGGCCAGCACGGTCTTCAGGTCTGGGACCAGTTGTGAGACGTTGGCAACAACAATGTGGCAAGGGGCCACGACCGAAGCTCCGCGCCCGCCGCAGGATGCGGTCACAAAAATTGATCCGGTCTGCGCGATCAGAGCTTCAGCCAGAGTCACCGTCGCCTGCGAGGCTTCCAGAGGCGCGCCCTGGCTCGACCAGCGGATCGGACGCTCTGTCCGTGACATCTCCATTATGCTGCGAAGCTTAGGATCGTCCTGGACGAAGATTACACCGGCGGGCAGAGACTGCAACACTTGCGCCAGCTGCTGCGCGCTGGCCGCGGCATCAGAAGTCTTCAGGCACTCCATCAGGTTCGCCTTGCATTCCTGCTGAAAGCGCTCCAAAGGGTTCGTGACCGGCTCAAAGATTTCGCCATCAGAACTTGCACTGGGCAGCTCCCGCGCAGGCGTGCGCAAGCCTGCACGTATCCGCGCCAGGATGGCGTCACGGCCCGGATTATTAACGGTTGCCAATATTTCTCCCCAAATCTTTCTTCCAACGCGCACGGAATGACTGGGACGGCAGCGGCACCGGCGAACGCTTGCGGCTCCACACACGCATCGGGTCCAACACGGAACCGGATAGTCCCACACCGTAGAGCAGGCGCAAAGTTTTGCGGGCCACCCATCCGCCCAAAGCGTACAGCTGAGGATGCTGCATGGCCGTCCGCCACAAGCGAAACACTGTCCGCTCGCTGAATTTAGTTCCGCCGGTTTTCACGGCGTCATGGCGGTTGTGCAAGAGCTGATGATGCAGGTTGATGTTCACCGGACACACGCTAGTGCACGCGCCACACAAAGACGACGCCTGAGACAGGTGGGCAAATTCCTGGCCGCGCAGATGCGGCGTGAGCACACTGCCAATCGGCCCCGGATACGTTGTGGCGTATGTGTGTCCGCCAATGTTGCGATACACCGGACAGATATTCAGACACGCGCCACAGCGTATGCAGTGCAGGACCTCACGCTCTTCGGCGTTGCCCAGCAAGTTGCTGCGTCCGTTATCCAACAGGACAACGTGAAATTCCTCCGGACCGTCCGCTTCCCCAGGACGCCGCGGCCCGCCGATCATCGTACTGTATGTGGTGATCGGCTGCCCGGTGCCTGAGGTAGCCAGCACCGGCCACAGCGTTGCCAGATCTTCCAGCCGGGGAATTACTTTCTCAATGCCGGTCACCGCGACGTGTATGCGCGGCACACTGGTGGTAAGACGCCCATTGCCCTCGTTGGTAGAGATGGCAACCACACCGCTATCAGCCACGATGAAGTTGGCTCCTGAGATGCCCATCTCTGCGTCGAAGAACGCCTGGCGCAGTTTGCGGCGGGCCAGCGCCACCAGTTGCCCCGGATCATCGTTGGGGACCGATTCGCCCAGCTTTTCCTTGAATAGCTCGCCAATCTGCTGCCGGTTCAAATGCATGGCTGGTGTAACGATGTGGTATGGCGGCTCATTGCGCAGCTGCACAATGTACTCGCCCAAATCGGTTTCCCAAACCGTGATGCCAATCTTCTCCAGCGCAGCAGCCAGATGAATTTCTTCCGTGACCATCGACTTTGACTTCACCACCGTCTTAACGCTGTTGCGCGCCGCCAGGTCCGCGATGTAAGCGCAGGCTTCCGCTCCGTCGGCCGCCCAGAACACATGACCACCATGCGCGATGACCTTCTCTTCAAACTGGAGAAGGTATTTGTCCAGATGATTGACGGCCTCGCGTTTGATCTCCTGGCACTTGCGCCGCGCCGCTTCCCAATCTTTGAAACGACCACGGCCTTTCAGGTGCGCCGTGTCATAGCTCTCCATGTTGTGGCGAATAATATTGCGATGAGCCAGATCAGCCGACTTGGTGGCCGCATCACGCAGGAATTGCTGGGCCGGAGTGGTGCTCATGCTTCCCTCGCCAAAATGCTCGCCAGATGAATGGCCTGCGCTCTATCTTTCCGTTTCCCCAGAATCCCCTGGACGTGCATCAAGCAGCTAGGATCAATCGCGGTGACGAACTCGGCTCCGGTCACGGCAATACTCTCGGCCTTGGATACGCCCATCGCCACGGAGATGCTTTCAAATTTGGTGGCAAAGGTCCCGCCAAAGCCGCAGCACTCGTCAAAGCGGAGCAGATCCACAAGTTTGAGCCCCTTAACGCTACGAAGCAGTTGCAGCGGCTCGTCACGCAGCTTGAGTTCGCGCAATCCGTGGCATGATGCGTGATAAGTCACAGTATGCGGAAACGTCGCTCCCACGTCAGTCACGCCGGCAACTTTGACCAGGAACTCCGAAAGCTCAAACGTGCGCTGGCCCAGGGCAATGGCTTCATCGTGGGAGGAACTGGAAGCCAGCAATTCAGGATAAAAATTGCGCACCATGGTGGTGCAGGAACCGGACGGACACACAATGGTTTCAGCATCTTTAAAGACGCGCAGGAACCGCTCCGCGCATGGCCGAGCTTCATTCCAATATCCGGTGTTAAATCCAGGCTGGCCGCAGCAGGTCTGGTCTTGAGGAAAGTTGACTTCGCAACCGATGCGACGCAGAACACGCACCGTGTCTACGGCCACTTCAGGCTGCAACTGATCGACAAAACATGGGACGAAGAGTGAGACTTTGCGCGGCATTGTGAATGCGCGATTCTAACAGAGACCTTGCTACAGAGGAAAAACTAGAACCCACCAAGGAGGCACGGAGACGCGGAGAAGAGCGAGGAAAATGGGGACCATGGTGAGAATTCCTGGTGCGGTATTTGTGGTGCGCGGCATTTAATGGACAATGATTGTTCGTAATTCTCCGTGTCTCCGTGCTCAGTGGTGGGCATTCGACAGAGGAAAGCTATCCCAGCAACATGGCCGCGTTCCCTCCCAGAATCTTCTTGCGGTCTTCTTCTGACACTTTGATGGCCTTCAGGCTCTCCAACATCTTCTCGATGCTTCCGATCTGATGCGGGTAGTCGCTGCCGGCAAGGACGTGGTCCGCGCCGGCAAAGCCAATCGCAAACTCAACGGCGCGAGGATCGAAGTTCACGGTGTCATAGTAAAAGCGCTTCAGGTAAGAACTGGGCAGTTGCTTGATGTTCACACGGCATTCGGAAAAAGCTTCATAGCCGCGGTCCAGACGCTCGGCTAGATATGGAATTGCTCCGCCCAGATGTCCCAGCACCCACTTGATCTTGGGAAAACGCTCCGCCACGCCGCTGAAGACCAGACTGGCTGCCGCCAGCGTGGTGTCCATGAGAAAGCCGACCAGCGGCATGAGCCAGTAGTCGAGCATCGCTTCGACGCCCACGGGGTTGGTGGGATGTATGTGCAGCACAGCTTCAAGCTCGTTGGCGACTTCATAGAGCTTCCAGAAGCGCTGGTCGCTGAGGGCCACGCCGTTGATGTTGCTGAAGACCATGGCTCCGCGAAACTTCAGCTGCTCCATGGCGCGGCGCAGTTCGATGACAGATGCCGCGGGATCATTGAGCGGCAAAGTTGCCAGCGCCGCAAACCTTCCCTTCTTGTCGGCGACGACGCGCGCAAATGCGTCATTCACCAATCGGGCCAGCCTAACGGCCATGGCCGGCTCTTCTATATGCGTGCCGGGAGTAGTCAGCGTGATGAGCTGCGTATCCACTCCGGCGGCGCGCAGGACCTGCTCGCGGTAGTCAATATCACGATGGCCGGGCACGGCAATGTTGTAGTCACCGGGATAGTGCAGGCAGGGATTGCCGGCATCATCGTAGGTGATTTTTACTGCGCTGGGGCCTTGTTCAAGCGCCTTAATGTATTCCGGAGGATAGTAATGATTATGAACGTCAATGATTGGCATCCGTGCGGGGCTCCCTGAGCTTGACTTTGTTTTGTTGTCGTTTATTTTGCTGTCATCTGTTTTCGCTGCTTTGGCGACCAGACAAAGTACACGGGCAGACCTAAAAGAAGCAAGCCCAATCCCATGGCGCTGTCGCGCGGATTGGCCCTGATCTGGTTAACCGCGATCCCCACCGACGCCACGATGAACAACAAAGGTATCAACGGATAGCCGCGCGCTAAGAAGGCCGGCTTGTATCCGCTCCGCCGGCGCAACACGAACAACCCGGCGGCCAGCAACGCAAAAAAAAACCACTCCGTGTAGATGACTCGAGAAACAAGTTGGCTGTAGCTGTTGGTGGCCACCAGAGCGGAAGACCACAGGGCCTGCGCCAGGATCGCCAGATACGGTGTCTGCCGTCGCGGATGCACCGAGCCAAGCCAGCGAAAAACCAGTCCATCCTGCGCCATGGCGTAATACACACGAGGGCCAGCCAGGATGATGCCATTCACCCCACCCAGCGCGGAGACCACGACCACGAGAGCAATAGCAGTTCCAAATCGCGCTCCCAGAACGTGCTCAATCGCGTCCGCCGCCACGCGTGTGGAATGCGCCACTCCGCTGAGTGGGAGCACATAAAGATATGCCGCGTTCAAAAGCATGTAACACGCGGTAACTACCAACGTTCCCAGCAGCAGCGATCGTGGGATGGTGCGCTCAGGGTCTCGCGTTTCACCGGCGGCATAGGTCACCATATGCCATCCACCAAAAGCGAACAGCCCTGCCGCCACCGCCAGCCCGTACGCAGCGAAGGAAATTGGCCCGGCCAATGCAGTCTCCGCAGGCAACGCGTGGTGGGCCGGGCCGCCAAACCAAAATAGAAGAAAAACCATCACCACGACCGCGCCGACTTTGGCCGTCGTAAGCAAGACTTGCACAGCGCTGCCCGGCTTCACGCCAAGATAGTTGACGCCAGAGAGAACAAGAATTGCGGCAATCGCCACCACGCGGACGCCATGCTCTCCCATCGGCACAAAGTAAGCCACATATCGGGCCAGAATCACCGCAATGGCCGCGATGATCCCCGAATGCATGCTCCAGAACATCCCCCAGCCCCACAGGAAACCGAGCGCGGGCGAAAAAATCTCTTTGAGAAAAACATAAACGCCGCCGGTGTGGGGAAAAGCCGAAGATAGTTCAGCGCAGACCAGCGCGCCGCAACCTGTCAGCACGCCCGCCGCCAGCCAAACCAGCATCAGCCCGCGCACGCTGGGGACAAGCCGGGTGATCTCTGAAGGCTGAATAAAGATGGACGCGCCCAGAATGATTCCTACAACCATGGCCGTCGCGTGGGGAAGGCTCATCGAGCGGCGAAGGTCAGGGGGCATGCAGGGCTCAGGGACGCGTGATTTTACCACGGTGCAGGCGGAGGCATAGCTTGTGGAGACAGCGGCGCATTGTGCGGCGATCACGGCGGCATTGGGTGTTCGTTTCCGAACGTGGAATTCCCAAAAACGGTCAATGACTGCGTCAGCGCATTGTCCAATATATTAAGTATCTGGATATTTATCAGTTAGTTAAGTAAGTCACGAGCCTTGGCAGTAAGTTTGCACAACACTCTAACTGCAAAATTCCGAGGGCTGGGCTTCCCAGGAGCTTCGGAAACTCGGAAGTTAAATTCATACGTCGATCATTGGAGGGGGATATGGCTCGCATTGAGCGCATTCGCGAAATGGTGACAGGTTCGGTGGATCTGGAGTACATGCGGCAAAAGACTGAAGCCGGCTGGAAGCTGGTTGCCCTGGAATGGCGACGCGAAATTGAAGGGTCGGAAGAACAGCCGGTGATCGTGGAAGACGTTCCTTACGGTCTCCGTGTGTCCGCGGATTGCAGCCGGTTGGAAGAAGACCCGCGAGAGAAAGATGTCCTGGTGCAGATGATGGAACTGATCGTACAGGACTACTCGGTTTCCCTGGTTGCCACGGAACTGAACAAGAAGGAGCTGCGGACGCGCGATGGCGGACGTTGGACGCCCGTCTCCGTCTTCAATATGCTGCCGCGTCTCATTGAAGTTGGCCCAAATATTTTTTCCAGTGACGACTGGGAGGCGCGCCGGGAGCGACTTTCCCGCATGGTCCCCTGAAGAACAGCGCATAGACGCGCCCGGTCAGCACCTATGCTGATACTCTGTCTGGTGCATGGTAGCCTGCTCCTAGGCCGGCGCCAGACAGAGGATTATGGCAACCGATAACAGCGTTGTATTTCTCTTTGATGTGGACAACACGCTGCTGGACAATGATCGCGTCACCGCGGACCTGAAGCGTTATTTGGAACAGCAAGTCGGCCATGACCGGCAACAGCGTTATTGGGACTTCTTTGAGCAACTCCGCACCGATCTGGGTTACGCCGACTATCTTGGCGCCTTGCAGCGGTACCGTGTGGAATATCCGCGCGATCCGGGACTGCTGACCGTGTCCCATTTTCTTACCGACTATCCTTTTGCTACGCGGCTCTACCCTGATTCACTCGACGCCGTCGATCATGTGAAGCAGTGGGGCAAGGCCGTAATCTTGTCCGATGGTGACGTGGTCTTCCAGCCGCTCAAGGTGGATCGCTCAGGAATTTCCGAGACCGTGGACGGAAATGTGTTGATCTACATCCACAAAGAAAAAGAGCTGGACGATGTGGAGCGCCGCTTCCCTGCCAGCCACTATGTGCTGGTGGATGACAAGCTGCGCATTCTCACCGCGGTAAAAAAAGTTTGGGGCGCAAAAGTCACCACCGTCTTTCCCCGGCAAGGGCATTATGCTCATGACCTGCAAGCCCTCGCCGGTTTGCCTCCGGCGGATATCACGATCGAGCGGATCGGTGATTTGTGCGGTTGCGCTCTGGAATCGTTCTTAAAACCTGCATAACCATAATTCCCTCTGTGAACTGTAGTTTAGTGTGGCTCCGCAGAATGCCTCACCGCAATTCCCTGCACTTCAAAGCGCGCATCAAAGAGCAGCTTGCCCGAACCCAGAAAAGCGCGCGCGGGGTACTCGCCGTGAAAGTACGTCCGGTAGACGGAGTTGAAACTCTCGAAAAAGCTGACGTCGGAGCAGAAAATCTGCACGGAGACCAAATCATCCATCGTGAGCCCAGCGGCTTCCATAGTCCGCTTGAATGCATCCATCACCAAACGTGCTTCTTCTTCCGGCGTGGCGCCAGGCCGCCCGGTTTTAGGGTCCAGACCAAGGTGGCCGCAAAGATAGAGCGTGTCCCCGGACCACACAGCATCACTGAAAGGCAGGTTGGCGCGAACGGTGCGCTCCGAGCGGATGCGCTTGTGCCCACCACTGGCCAGCGCCAAGATTGGGAAAAGAGCAGTCAGGATCGGCAGGTAAGCATTCATTTTGGCTAGTCCTCCAGTGATAAATTAGCAGGAACACGCGTTTCCTGCCGCTATTTTGCAGAACACAAAGTTGTTTCCGCCGCGCAACGGGAGAATGACCAGAGTGTATGATTGACTGCAATCATCAATTTCACAATTGGAGGGAACATGCGTAGATGGTTGGCGATTTCAGTTCTGCTGCCGGTTCTGGCGCTTGCGCAGACAGCGGCGCCCCATAAAAAGGCCACGGGAAAAACCAAAGCTCCTGCCGCCCCACCGCAACCAGCGGTGATTGTAACCCCCGATAAAATTCAATGGGGCCCAGCGCCGCCGGTATTGCCGCCAGGAGCACAAGCGGCGGTCCTTGCGGGCGACCCCAGCGGTCCGGGCCCGTTCATCATGCGCCTAAAAGTACCGAATGGCTACAGGATCATGCCTCATTGGCATCCCACAACAGAAAATGTCACGGTGCTTTCCGGCGAGTTCGGCGTAGCCATGGGCGACAAGTTTGATGAGAGCAAGCTGCAACCGTTGCCGGCGCGCTCGGTTGCCGTGGTCCCCGCGCACCATACCCACTACGCCATGGCCAAAGGCGAAACAGAAGTCCAGATCAATGGCATGGGACCATTCAAGCTGACCTACGTGAATTCTGCTGACGATCCTTCCAAGAAAAATACAGACATGCGCTTACTCAAGTAAGTGCGCCAGCAAGCACGACAAGGTGCGCTTCGGCGCACCTTGTCGGCCGGGTGCGGCTTTAAATTTTTTGCAAGAACTGTTTTCTGTGCCGCCAAGGTTCGTAATGGGATATTTTGCCGCTTTTGGGCGCGTCCTGTCTTTCCCGGAATCAAAGCGCACGTTCAATGACTGCGTCTTTGGGCCAACGAACACCTCCGCCACTCGTTCATTTCTGAAGCTGGCAGAAGGACAACTAACGATTGGACTTAATAATGATTTGATGTCAAAGCATATTGTCCGGATGGACAATGGCGGCGCTCGTTAACGCAAATGAAATTATGCAATTCTGTAATTTCGTTACTCGGTCGGTATGTATTTTTGAATGTAAAGCACACCTCTCCGCTGAATCCCAGATTGAAACTGATTAAGTTCTTTTCCTTCAAGCCAAACAACTCCAAAATGGACACCGCCAAGTGGACTTACATTTGCTCGCATTTTTGCAAGCTTACTTGCAGGTCTGAACGCTTGTTCGGGCACGCAGTTTGTTAACACGCTATTGCAAATGAAAAACAAGAGAGAAAAATTTAGGAGGGTAAGATCTAATGCGTAAATTTTTCCTGGTTCCTTTCAAGACCCTGGCTCTGGGCTTTATGTTTTTCCTGCTTTCAACGTTGTCGTCCTTTGGCCAGCATTACACAACCACACCTCTCGTTTCCAATCTGAGCGGCAGCGCGCCAATCACTGATCCAAATCTCCAGAACGCCTGGGGACTGGTTGCCAGTCCCGGCAGCCCGTGGTGGCTTAGTAATAATGCGGGTGGCACTTCTACCCTGTACAACGGTGCAGGAGCGATTGTCCCGCTGGTCGTCACGGTCCCCAATGCCCCGAGCCAGACGGCTCCGGGGTCTCCAACCGGCATCATTTTTAACGGCAGTACTACTGATTTTCTTATCGCCCCCGGACAACGGGGTATCTTCATTTTTGTAACGGAAGACGGCACGGTCTCGGGGTGGAACCCTGCTGTTCAACCAACCACCGCGGTCATTGTCGTCGACCATTCTCAGGTCCCCAACCCAAAGAACGGAGCCGTATATAAAGGCGCAACAGTCGTTGAAGTCGGCGGAAAACGGTTTCTTCTGGCAGCCAATTTCCGCAGCGGCCGTATTGATATCTTCGATTCCACCTTCAAACAGGTGCGTTCCACCAGTTCCGGACGCGACGATGACGATGACGACGCCTTCAATGATGAGCGGACCCGCCTGGGCTTTGCTCCTTTCAACGTCCAGGCCATCGGCCCGAACGTTTACGTAACCTATGCCAGGCAGGACGCGGCACGGCATGATCCGGTCGGCGGCACGGGGCTGGGATTTGTCGACGTATTTGATACCCGCGGCCGGCTGGTGCAACGTCTGGAATCAGGCCCGTGGTTCAACGCGCCCTGGGGCGTGGTGCTGACTCCCGGCAACTTCGGTGAGTTCAGCCACGCGATCCTGGTGGGCCAGTTCCGTGGTGGCACAATTGCGGCATTCAACCCCGTAACCGGACGGTTCATGGGCAATGTGCTGAACCCTGACGGCACAGCTTTTAACAGCCCAGGACTGTGGGCGCTTCAGTTCGGAGCTGGAAACGCTAATTCAGGATCGGCTACGACTCTGTTTTTCACCGCAGGGCCGGGCGGCGAGGTAAACGGATTGTTTGCCACGCTGACGCCTGTGGCTGCTGAACTCAATGAAGCGGATGAGTTGTAGTTTCTAAAACGTGGTCGCGCAGAAACGGCAGAGTTCGTTGTCTCTGCCGTTTTATTTTTGTGAAGTGGGAACGCGGAATCGATGCTCCGGCATTGTATTCACCTGAGTACGGTATAAGGGGCAACAGCCTGACGGGTTTCGGAGCAGACCGTACAAAATCTTTTATGGCGATGGAATGCTTCATCCGCGTGCCTCTGCTCTGCGCCAAGGACCTCTAGCTGCTGGAGCTCATTTTCATTCTTTTTCGAGTTGGAAAGCACACGAACAAGGCTTGACTTGAAGATCTGATCGGCCACAGAGGCTGTTTCAGAGAGCTTAGCGCCGCGCGGACAGAGATCGTCGGCCATGCATCACCTCGCTTGCATATTCTTTAGCCCGCCGCCGAGGAAGTCCATAGGGTTTACAGGGTCTTTACATTGATGCGACGGAGAATTTACGTGGCATCGATAAGGGCATGCGCCGGCCCCACGGCCGCTCACCAATCAAAGCTGCCTCCGGAGTCCTTCACTTTTATCTATAATAAGAGGTTTCGGCCTTTCCTTAATTCGGCGCTGCATGGGCGGCCCCTCTTCTGGAAGCCTATTTAGGTGAAGATGGCAGTATTAGCAAATGAAAGCATCGTGGTCCGGGGCGCGCGGGTGCACAACCTCCGGAATATTGATGTTGATATCCCGCACAACGCCCTCACGGTGGTGACCGGCGTCTCTGGGTCGGGCAAGTCCTCCCTGGCCTTTGACACCGTCTACGCAGAGGGCCAGCGGCGCTACGTGGAGTCGCTCTCCGCTTATGCGCGGCAGTTTCTGGAGCGCATTGAGAAGCCGGATGTTGACCTGATTGACGGCATCGCTCCGGCCATCGCCATCCGGCAGAAAAACACCACGCGTAATCCGCGATCCACCGTGGCCACGGCCACCGAGATCTATGACTACCTGCGCCTGCTCTATGCGCGCGTGGGTAAGACCTATTGCCGGAATTGCGGTCGTGAGGTCAAGAAAGATACCGTCGACGAGATTGCCCAGGCCGTGCTGGCTCTGGGTGAAGGCACGCGTCTGAATATTCTCTTCCCGGTGAAAACCGCGGCTGCTCCTGTTGCGGAGAAGCCGGAGAAAAAAGTCCGGGGCAAGAAAAGCGCGAAGTCCGCGGCAGAAGCTGAGGCCGCCGCAGCCGCCATGCGTGAGCGTTTGTTTGATCTGCGCAAGAAAGGCTTCAACCGGCTATTCCAGAATGGCCAGGTCTTTGAGTTTTCAACGCCAGAGTCTCTGCTGGACATCGATTTCAACCAGCCGCTCTTCACTTTGATTGACCGCATTGTGGTGGCGCCCGACCAGCGGTCACGCATTGTCGACGCGGTGGAGACCGGATATCGCGAAGGCGGCGAAGTAGTCTTTGAAGTGGTGCTCCGCGAGCCTGCGGCGCTTCGCGAGGAAGTCGTGCTTCGTAAGGAAGACGCGGCGCAAGAGGCCGTTCTGCCGCAACGGCTGCGCTTCTCCCAGCGGTTCGAGTGCAAAGAATGCCTCATCCGTTATGAACAGCCGGAGCCGCCGCTGTTTTCCTTCAACAACCCTTTTGGCGCGTGCCCGCGCTGCCAGGGTTTTGGCAACACCATTGATTTCGATTTAAACCTGGTGATTCCTGATCCGACGAAGACCCTGGCGGAAAGCCCGATTGAGCCATGGACCAAGCCGAAGTACCGCACGTTTCAGGTTGAGCTGAGAAAGTTTGCCAAGCTGCAAGGCATTCCCGCGGATGTCCCGTGGCAAGACCTGGACCGCGAGCAGCAGCAGATGGTGATTGAAGGGGAAGGCAAGTATCCCGGCATACAGGGCTTTTTCAGCACGCTGGAGCGAAAAAAGTACAAGCTCCATGTGCGTGTGTTTCTGAGCCGCTATCGCGGGTACGCACAGTGTCCGGAGTGCGGCGGCGGGCGCCTCCGGGCGGACGCGCTTCAGGTCAAGATAGCGAACAAAAACATCCGCGAGCTGACCTCGCTCACCGTGGAGCAGTCGGCTGAGTTTTTCAAAAACCTGAAGCTCTCTCCGGAGCAAACCGAGATCGCGGGAAAGATCCTGGAGCAAATCCAGGAGCGCCTGAAGTTTCTCAACGATGTTGGCCTGGAATACCTCACTCTGGACCGCCTGGCCTCCACGCTTTCCGGCGGCGAAGCACAAAGGATTCAACTGGCCACGTCACTGGGCTCGCGGCTGGTGGGCGCGCTTTACGTTCTGGATGAGCCCTCCATCGGCCTGCATAGCCGGGACACTGCCCGGCTGGTCAACATCCTGCATGAGCTGCGCGATCTGGGAAACACTATTCTGGTGGTGGAGCATGACCCGGAGGTAATGCGCGCCTCTGACCTTATCCTGGACCTGGGCCCGGGCGCGGGCGAGAACGGCGGACGCGTGATGGCCTCCGCGAATTATGAGCAGATCAAGAAAATGCCGCAGTCGCTTACCGGCAGATACCTGAACCAGGAGCTGCGCATACAGATTCCGCAGCAGCGTCGAAAGCCCGGCGCGCCTATGGTACGCATCGAAGGCGCGCGCGCCCATAACCTGAAAAACATCAGCGTGGAAATTCCGCTGGGCATGCTGGTGGCGATCACCGGAGTTTCTGGTTCAGGCAAATCCACGCTGATTCACGACGTTCTGTACCAGGCGCTGGCAGCGGAAAAAGGCATCACCAGCGGCCCCGGCCCGGCGGTGCACGGATTCAAGAAAGTCACCGGCGGACAGTATATCGCTGACGTGGTGCTGGTGGACCAGTCGCCCATCGGACGCACGCCGCGCTCCAATCCCGTCACCTACATTAAGGCCTTTGATACTATCCGCGAAGTGTTTGCCTCCGTCACGGAAGCACACAAGCACGGTTATACCGCGGGACATTTTTCTTTCAACATCCCCGGCGGAAGATGCGAAACCTGCCAGGGTGACGGCACCGTCACGGTGGAGATGCAGTTCCTGGCCGACGTGGAACTGGTTTGTGAAGACTGCAAAGGTACGCGCTACAAACCGGGCGTACTGGACGTCCGGTACAAGAACAAAAACATCCATGATGTATTAAATCTGACAGTGCGTGAGGCGCTGCAATTTTTTACCGGGCACCCTAAGATCATGGACAAGCTCCGCGTGCTGGAAGAAGTTGGCCTGGGCTACCTGCGGTTGGGCCAGTCGGCGACAACGTTGAGCGGCGGCGAAGCACAACGCATGAAGCTGGCCGCGCATCTGGTTCCGGCGGCCCGCCAGCGCGACTTTGGTTCTGCCACGGTGGAAGAAAAAGAAGAGCGCAAAAAGGCCCGCGCCGGCAAAGGAGCGTTATACATTTTTGATGAGCCGACCACCGGCCTGCACTTTGATGACGTCAGCAAACTGCTGGCGGCCTTCCGCAAGCTGATTGACGCTGGCGGCTCCGTGCTGGTGATTGAACATAATATGGATGTGATCAAAACCGCCGACTGGATCATTGACCTGGGCCCGGAAGGCGGCGGTCGTGGAGGCCAGGTGGTAGTGACCGGAACACCGGAAACCGTGGCCAAACAGACGAAATCACACACCGGCAAGTGGCTGGCGCGCATCTTAAAGAATGAACGGATCGTAGACTCTGAATCTAACGGACGTAAATAAACGTGGGCTTAATAAGAATCATCCCAACTGTGTTGCTGGCTGTGTGCGTCATGCCAGCAGCCGCGCAGACGCGGCCTGCGGAAAAACCGCGTCCAAAAGCGGAACCTCAAGCCTCCGCACCGGATACCCTTCAGGAAGCAGAAAGCCTTTTGCAAAAGCAGCAGTACGCCCAGGCGGAAGAGAAACTGCAAAACCTGATCAGCGCGCAGGCCAAGAATCCGCAAGCATGGTTTGATTTTGGCTTTGCCGAGAGCCATTTAAGCAAGACCACAGAAGCAATCAGCGCTTACAAAAAAGCCGCGGAGTTGAGTCCGAAATGGTTTGAAGCCAACCTGAACCTTGGCCTGGCTTTGGCCAAGGCCGGCAATCTGGCCGACGCAGCAAGCGCTCTCAAGATTGCTGTCACATTAAAACCTACCACTGACGGGCAGTTGGCTTTGAGCAAGGCATGGCTGTCGCTGGCACAGGTGAGCGAGGCAAGCCAGCCGCAGGATGCTTTGGCCGCTTACCAGAAGGCCGCGGAACTGGATCCCACCAATATCGAACCTCTGCTCGGCGCGGCAAAGTTAATAGAACAAACCGGCAATCTTTCCGGAGCGGAGCAACAATATCTGAAGACTGCGGAGATGGGCAATGGAGAAAGCGTCGCGCGGCTCATCGACCTGTATCTGAAACAGAAACGATATGCTGACGCCGAAACCTGGCTACGCAAGTATATGGCTGGAAATCCGCAGAACGTGGCCGCGCAAGTTCAGTTGTCAAAACTGCTGCTGGCGCAGGGTAAAACTAAAGAAGCGATTTCCATTTTAGAATCTGTCAACACTGCCGCCCCGGACCCTAAAGCAACTCGGGAGCTGGCCGGCCTCTATTTGGAAGACAAGCAATATAATGATGCCGCCAGACTTTTCCAGGAGTTGACGCAGAATGGCGCACAAGACGCGCAGTTGCATCGTGACTACGGCACAGCTCTTTTGCACCTGCTCAAGTATTCTGATGCTCAGGCGGAACTTTTAAAGGCCGTGCAGATGAAACCCGATCTTGCGGAGGCCTATATGGACCTGGGTTATGCCGCTCAGCAAAACAAGAATTCTGCACTAGCCATACGGGCCCTGGATGCCCGCGCTAAGTTTTTGCCGGAGACGCCCGGCACATATTTTCTCCGCGCCACGGCTTATGACAGTTTAAGGCTGTACAAACCGGCGGCAACCAACTATAAGCTGTTTCTGGCGGCCGCTGCCGGCAAATTCCCTGACCAGGAGTTTCAAGCTCGGCATCGTCTGAAAGCAATCGAGCCAAACTAATGCGACGCACCATCCCAATTCTGATTTTACTTTTGCTGGCGCTCACGGTGCTGGCGGAAGTCAAGCCGATTGACCAGCTCAAAGCCGAAGCGGAAAAGGCCGACAGCGGCCAACAGGCCAAGCTGTATGCCGAAGTGGCTGAAAGGCTGGTCGAAGTAGCCGACCAGCAGTTTACCAATGGAAACGCGATCAACGGCCACGCCACCGTACAAGAGATTCTGCAATACGCCACCAAGGCGCATGACAGTGCGATAAGCACCCGCAAGAAGATGAAAGAAACGGAAATCCATCTCCGCAATACGCAGCGCCTTTTGGAAAGTTTGAAACGCACGCTGGCGGCGGAGGACCGTCCAGCCCTGGAAGAAGTAGAAAAAAAACTGGCCCAGTTCCGCCAGGACATTCTGGATACGATGTTCGCGCCCAAGCCTAAGAAGGAAACCAAATGAAGAGTGCAAGCAAAATATTCGTCCTAGTGCTGCTCATGGCCGTGGCGGCTTCAGCAAGAAAGCGCGACCCGCTGACGGAAGCCGAGACCGATCAACTTCGCACCGTGGCAATGGAGCCTTTCAATCGCCTGAAGCTCCTGGTTAAATTCACGGAAGCGCGACTCCTGTCCATTGAGACGATGCGGGCTGATCCCAAGCAGGCCGAGGGCCGCGGGCAGCGCATCCATGATCTTCTGGAAGATTTCACTTCCTTGATGGACGAGATCAATGACAATCTGGACCAATATCAAGGGCGTCCGCTGAACAAGGACGACAGAAAAGATTTTCACAAAGGTCTGAAGGAAGTCATTGACGCCGACGCGCGATTTGAGCTGAAACTGAAGGCATTAAAAGCCGCCGCGGAGAACGACGCGCAAACCAGGACTGAAGCGCGGGATTTTCACTTTGCCCTTGATGATGCCGAGGATGCGCTCAAGTCCAGCGCCGACGTGGCGCGGGAATACATTGAAACCACTCCGATAGAAAAAAAGAACGAGCCGGAGAAAAAGAAATAATGATGCCTCTTGCCGCCCGGCATCGCCGGAAATGACTCCCAAGCTTTCTGCCCTCTTTGAACATGTCTACCGGGAGCTGCGCCCGATCGCGCCCATACCCGAATTTGAGGTCCGCTTTTTCCGCTTCGCCAACCTTAATAACACCATCCGCCTGCGTGAAGGGCGGATCTTGGTCCGTCTCTCTGACCTGCTGGAAGGCGCTCCTGAACCGGTGCTGCACGCGATCCTTCACATCCTGGTGGCCAAGCTGTATCGCAAGGGAATCGACGCAGCGCATGCCGCGCGCTATCGCAAGTTCACCGGCAGCCAGGCCATGTCCGCGAAAACGCATCTGATTCGCCAGATGCGCGGACGCAAACGCATTGAGAGTCCGAAGGGCCAGCACTATGACCTGGAAGAAGTCTTCGACGAACTGAACTGCCGCTTCTTTCACAACCTGATGGCGCGTCCGCAGATGACATGGAGCGGCAATCATGCGCGCCAAAGCCTGGGGCACTATGATCCCGCGCACAACACGATTGTAGTGAGCCGCATCTTTGACCGGCCTGGCGTTCCCCGGTACGCAGTGGAATATCTGGTGTACCATGAGATGCTTCATCTGCGGCATCCAGTTAAGCTGCGCGGAAGCCGCCGCTGCGTACACCCAGCGGCGTTCCAGGAAGAGGAGAAGCTGTTCCCTCACCTGGAGCAGGCAAAGAAGTACTTGAAGCAGTTGTGAGGGAAGCATTCAGCCGTCAGCATTCAGCCGTCAGGCCCAAATCGATCCCGAGGCCCAGGACAACATCTTGAAATGCAGAGGGAATGGAGATTTTTCTGATCCGCCTAGCTGATTATGTTTCCTCCGCTTACTTCTTTTCCTCCATGTTTCAAGGTTTTCACTTCGACATGAGAAGGTAAACGAGAGGCCGAACGCTAATTGCTATTTGCCAATTGCTTCTCTTCACGGTACTACTGACATCTTCATCACTGCTTCAATAGCCTGTTGTAACTCTTCGCGGCTTGCAGGCTTGGAAATGTATCCGTCCATGCCAGCCTCAAGACAGCTCTCGCGGTCACCTTTCATCGCATGGGCCGTCATAGCGATCACGGGCACATGTTTTTGTTTGCCCTGTTCCCATTTTCTGATCTCTTCCGTTGCGGCGAACCCGTCCATCTCCGGCATCTGCACGTCCATCAACACCAGATCAAAGGCCCCGGCACGGAATTTCTCCAGCGCCTCCCGTCCTGTCTGCGCCACCACGACCTCATGGCCCATTTTTTCCAGCAAGCGCACGGCCAGCCGCTGATTCACCAGGTTATCTTCAGCCAGCAGGATGAGGAATTTTCCCGATGGCGAGGTTTGCTCAGGCGGCGGTCCTTGTTCGACATTCAAAGATGGCGTCAGCGCGCTTCGGATGACCGCCAGGAGTTCAGATTGCTTCACGGGCTTGATCAGGTGTGAGGTTATCCCCATATTGCGGCATCGACGAGCGGAGTCGTGGTAATCGTCAGAGGTAAGCATCATGACTGCTGCGGTTGCCAAATCCGGCGACTGCTTCATTTTTTGCACCATCTCAAAGCCATCCATGCCCGGCATGCGATTGTCCGTCAGCACCAGTTTGTACGGCCTGCCCTGGCGCAGTGCATCCTTCAGTTCCCGCAGCGCATCTTCGGCCGATTCCACGGCTGTGGTCTTAAGCCCCCACGCGAAGAGCATTTGTTCGAGGATAAAACGGTTGGTCCGGTTGTCGTCCACGATAAGCGCGGAGACGCCTTCCAGGTCGACGCTGGGAATTTCCGCCAGCCCCAAGCGCGAGTTTGCCGCGATCTTGAGCTTTGCCGTGAAAGCAAACGTTGATCCGCAGCTGGCATTGCTGTACCCAAATCTTGCCGCCCATCAATTCAACAATGCGCGAACAGATGGCAAGCCCCAACCCGGTACCACCGAACTTGCGGGTAGTGGAAGCATCGGCCTGCGAGAACGCCTCAAAGATGAGCTGCTGTTTTTCCGGCGGGACCCCAATACCGGTATCAGAAACAGAAAAATGCAAATGGATGGCATCGCCGGCAATCTTATCCACAGAAGCCCGCAATATGACTTCACCCTTTTCGGTGAACTTGATAGCGTTGCCCAGCAGGTTCGTTAAAACCTGCTTGACGCGACCTGCATCTCCCTTCAAAAACTGAGGGATTTCAGGATCGACTTGGTAAGCCAGTTCCAGCCCTTTCTGATGCGCACGCAACGCCATGGTACGGGCCGCTTCGGCAATGGTCTCCGCAAGGTCAAATTCCTGTATGTCAAACACCAGCTTGCCGGCTTCGATTTTGGAAAAATCCAGCACGTCATTGATCACGACCAACAGACTGTTAGCGGAGTCCTGGGCCATGGTCAGGAGCTGTTTCTGGTCGCCGGTCAACTCGCTCTGGCCGATGAGATCTAGCATTCCCATCACGCCGTTCAACGGAGTGCGGATTTCATGGCTCATGTTGGCGACAAAATCGCCTTTGGCGCGCGTTGCCGCTTCGGCTAGCTCCTTGGCTGACTGAAGTTCGTGCGTGCGCTTGCCGACCAGGACCACAAGCTCCCGTTCCGTCCGGCGAATTCGCAGGATACGCAAAAAATAGATGCCCCCGGCGGAGAGCAGCACTGCCAGCACACAGAAAGAGTAAAACCAGCGCGTTTGATAGAAACGCGGTTCAAGATAAAAAGAGAAGGAAGCCCCGGAATCGTTCCAAATCCCATCATTGTTGGCAGCAATCACACGGAAGGTGTAACTCCCAGGCGGGATGTTAGTGTAGTGCGCAAAGCCCTGCGTGGGTGGAACAAGCCAGTCTTTTTCAAAGCCCTCCAACTTACATTTGAACGCAACCTTTTCTGGAGCAAAATAGCTCAACGCGGCATAGTGAAATTCCAATTCTCCGGATCCAGCCGCAATTCTGGCTCCCGGGGCCACTCCGTCCTCGCGATTGATCTTGACCTTTTCGATGACAACCGGCGGCGCCAGGGTATTGATCGGGAGGTGAGAAGGATTTACTACCACGACGCTGCGCAGGCAAGCGAACAGCAATTCTCCGCTCTTTCGTTTCCATGCTGAATATTGGGACCCACCGTTGCACTCGGAACTCGCCATTCCGTCAGACGTGCCGTAAGACCGGCTAAGAACGCTGTGGATTTTGCCTTCAGCAAAATCGATGAGTTCGCTCTTCTGCACGCGGAAGATTCCCCGATTGGAGCTCATCCAGAAATTGCCCGTGCCGTCTTCCAGAATGCTCCAGATAGTATCGTCAAAAAGCCCTTCCTTGATGCTGATGGTAGTGAACTTGCCATCTTTGAACAGCTTCAGGCCGGTGCCGTACGTTCCAATCCAGAAAGCATGCTGCGCGTCTTCATAAATCACCATTACGCTGCCCAGTCCGGAACCTTCCGCCGCGACTTCCTGAAGGTTGTAATTGGTAAACTTGCCGTCATGCAGCCGGCTAAGACCAATATCGGTGCCAAACCAGAGGTCGCCTGCATGGTCCTGCTGCACCGCCCATACACGGTTGCTGCCCAGACCTTGCTTTGTGGTGTAGTTGGTGATTTTCCCGTGGTGAAACCGGCTGACTCCGCCACCAGTGCCAGCCCAGACGTCGCCTGCATGGTCCACCAGGAGTGCCGGAACAAAGTTGTCCGCCAAGCCATTCGCTTCGGTATAAGTCTTTACCTGGTGCCCGGTAAACTCGTTGAGTCCCCCCTCATTCGTTCCAGTCCAAACATGACCTTCATGGTCTTGAAACATGGAATAAACGTAATTCCCGAGAGGGCCTTTGACCATGTATGGCTCCGCTTTGCTGTCTTTAACATGCCACAAGCCAAGGCTGGTGCCGATCCAGAGCGCGCCGTCCGGCTCTTCAAAAACCGTGCGTGGAGAGCCCTTGATCCCCAGTTCCGAACCAAAGTTACTTAGTGCTCCTTCTTTGAAGCGGTTGACGCCTCCCGTTTCTGTCCCAACCCACAAAGTGCCTTCACGGTCCTGAATAATGGATTCCACATTGTCCCCACTCAATCCATCTTTTGGTCCGTAGCAATCAAATCTGTCAAATTTCTCATTCTTGGAGCGGCACATCCCGCTTCCGTTTGTGCCGACCCAGATTGTTCCCGTAGCGTCCTGGTAAATGACAGAAATGGGGGCTAGCGGTAATCCTTGGGAACGACCGTAATCGGCCGCGCCGTTGCGACTGAAGCGGTAGAGTCCGTGGTTTTCTGTTCCTACCCACACGTCTTGTTTTTGATCGCGCAGGAGAGTCAGGATCGATTCCCTGGCAGGAATGGAAGCGGAAAAGCGCACAAATCGTCTATGCTCGCCGAGCATGTCAAGCCCGCGCTTCGTGCCGATCAGCAGATGGCCCTGAGCATCTTCCGCGAGGGCCTGAATGGTATTGTCAGAAAGGCCGTCAAGCATGCCGAACTTGCGAAACCCAGTGCCCGTGAATTCATTCAGGCCGTCATTGGTTCCGATCCATAGGCTTCCGTTGTGGTCCCGCAAAATCGAAGAGACGAAGTTGTTGGAGAGGCCATTCTGCACGGTGTAAGCGGTGAACGCTCCATCCTTGTACCGGACCAGCCCTCCACCGAACATACCTACCCACAGGGTGCCATCCGCATCTTGAAACAATGTTCGAGTGTCATTGTGCTTGAATGCGCTAACATTCGCTTTCGTGTAAACGGCGAACTGTATCCCATTGAACCGCACCAAGCCATCTTGCGTTCCCATCCACAGATAGCCGTCACTGGTTTGCAGCAGGGCCTGGATGCTGTTTTGCGGCAACCCGTCCTCAGAACGCCACACGGTGTGGACGAACTGAGAAATGGCCTTATGCGGATCAAGACCCCAAGCTGTGCTAACGGCCAACAACAACGTGAAACAGAGACGTTTCAGAAACGCACCTCTCGGCCCGAAAACTGGGGAGGAATCGGGAGTTCAAATTCTGCGCCGGGCTTCAATCATATATAGATGTTTGCCGAATAACTGTCTGGCTAACAAAAACCCGTGGTCGCATCATTAAAGGGATATGATTTTAGACCATTTGGCCATCAGTTTGACGACGAAATCTTCCGCAAGGCATTTCCGGAAACCGTTCCGCCGTTTTTGGCTGGATACATTAATGTGACCGGCATCACATCTTCCTTGTGAGCATGGAAATTAAGCTGTCTAATGTAAATATGCACGCCGACGAGGAGCGTTATGGCCTACAATTTTCCGATCATTGAAGACTGCCTAAAATGCACCTTTCGCGAGCATAGGCTTTTCTGCGATTTGCCCTCCAACGCCTTGGCCAAGCTGCAAACCATCAAGGCAACTTCGGTCTATCCGAAAGGCTCCATGTTGTGCCTGGAAGGACAAGCCGCGCGCGGGATTTTTGTGCTTTGTACAGGCCGGGCCAAGCTATCCACCACATCTTCCGAGGGCAAGAGCATCATCTTGAGGATCGCCGAACCGGGCGAGGTGCTGGGGCTGACTGCGACAGTGTCTAATACTCCTTATGAGGCCACGGTTGAAACCTTGGAACCCAGCCAGGCCAACTTCATTGCGCAAACGGACTTCACCCGTTTTCTACTGGAGTATCCCGATGTAGGGGTGAAAGTGACGCAGCAGCTTACCCACAACTGCAAGTGCGCTTACAACGAGATCAGGTCCCTGGGGCTTTCCAGTTCCGTGCCGGAGAAGATCGCCAAGCTCTTGCTCAATTGGGCTGAGCACCCGCTGGATTCTCCATCCAGAAAACAGTCAGCTGAAATTTCCATCCGAGTCACTCTGACGCAGGAGGAGATCGCGCAGTTTACCGGCACGTCCCGGGAAACAGTTTCGCGCGTGCTCAGTGATTTCAAGAAGAAGGGCTGGTTGAGGACCAAGGGAGCTACGTGGAGCATCCTGAATAAGGGAGCCTTAGAAAACCTGGTCACGACGTAGAGCATCACACCTTCCCGTGATCGCAGTCACATACGCTCCGGGCCGGCGTCATCTATAAAGATTTCATTGGACGTGCGACCAATGACCTCCAGCGTAGAATTAAAAAACGAGTTGTATGCCAATCTTTCCGCTGAAGTGCGGCAAGAACTGGCACAGCACACGCAAACAATTACTGTTGCGCGAGGGACAAGCCTGGTGAAGTGTGGCATTCCCCCGTATCAGTTGGTCATCCTCAATTCTGGATCGGCAGAGATTTATGTTCCGGCTGGGGGCAAATCTTTGTCTCTGGGCGTTTCCGGGCCAGGAAAAGTCTTTGGTCTACAGTCCATTCTTTCCGGAGAAGCGCCTCATACGAGCGTCACCTGCCTGGAAGAGTGTGAAGTTACCCTGTTACCGAAGGAAGCATTCCTCGGCGTATTGCAGCGCAATCCGCAGATGTATTTCGTCATTGCTAAAATTCTCAGCGCTGACCTGGCAAGCGCCGATGAAGTGATTCGGGGCATCGGTCGCGGTTCAAGATTGAAGCGCTCTTCTCTCGTAAGCCGGAGTGTCCCAGATAGATAAGAATCCACCAATTTTTCCACAGAACAGAAGTAAGCAGTCGCGCGTCCGCGCAAGAGATTGAGGATCTAAATCAAGACCATCGCGATGATCCTCTTGGAGGATGCTCTCCATCTCACGTGATCGCCATCACATACTCCCAGCGTGGTTTCTGGAAAGATGATGGAAGGAGACAGCATATGAAACTCTTAGAACAGGCTGCTTCGCTTTCCCTCAAGAACATCCTTTTGGCAACTGATCTTTCTCCTTCGTCAGAGATGGCCCTGCATTATGCGCGTATGTTTGCGCGCGAGCATGGAGTGCAAGTACACACTCTGCACGTAAGCAGCACTGATAATTACCAGCTCTTGTGTCCTGAAGCGTTTGCTGCGACGTTTCGAGAGACGCCTCTCCCTGTCGCCAATGACACAGACGTACTCAAGGGGCTGATTCAAGGGCTGCCTTGCCAAGTGCCCTTACGTGGGAACAGAATCTGGGAAGTGATTGCCGATGTGGCGGCACGGAATGAAATCGATCTCTTGATTCTGGGAACGCATGGCCGCACAGGATTGCCTAAACTGCTCCTTGGATCCGTGGCCGAGGAGGTTTTTCGCGATGTTCCGTGCCCAGTGCTTACTGTTGGTACTGACGTCCAAGAGCCACCGGCCACAATGGCAATCGACAAGGTACTCCTGGCGACAGATGGCAGCTTGCAGTCCAGCGCTTCCCCTTACGCCGCCTGGCTCTGCGAGAAGCTCGGCGCAAAGTTGACGGTGCTCCATGTTGACGCGAAATATGGATTGGCCAGCGCTGCAATGGTGTTAGCTCAGCTGAAGGAAAACCTCTTGTCCGTTGCTCCCCAAATAATGGAGTTGCCTCGTAAACCGGTCCTCCTTATTGAACAAGGCGAGCCTGCGGACAAGATTCTCCAGAAAGCTGGTGAGCTTGGTGCAGACGTCATTGTTCTGGGTGCCCATCATCCCCATAACCCGAGAGCTGCTTCGCATTTGCCTTGGGCAACAACGGCCAGAGTCATTGCCGGCGCCAAGTGTCCCGTCCTAACTGTGAGAGATGAGCGCACACACGTTCGGGAACATTAGAGCTTGCTCAAATAACGATTCGGAACAGGGCTGTGTTCTTGGGCGCAAATGTGATGCTGATTACAGGCCATCTCTTGCTTCCAAAGTAAATATAGTACGTTCTTGATTTTCCAACTCGAAGAAACTGTGAGGCTTGGCTCATGTTAGAAAGAAAAAGTACTTGCTGGTCATGGGTAATAGTTCTGGCGCTGGTTGGATTGCGCACTGCATGGTCGCTACCGCAGAACCAAGGCCAGGGCGCCAGCCAGGAGAAATCCAGCAAGAGCGAAAAACAGAAGAAAAAAACCGCCCTGGGTGATGACAAGTCCTCCGCGCTGCTAAAGAACGCATATTCAGCCGATCCTTCTCAATACGTGGGCGCGGACACCTGCAAAACCTGCCATGAGGAGCAAGCCAAGAGCTATGATCAAGGGCCGCACTGGAAAAATGAACTCAACAAGCGTCGCGGCCCGGAGTGGCAAGGCTGCGAAGCTTGCCATGGCCCAGGAAAAGAGCACGCCGAATCGGCCGACCCGGAGAAAATCATCCGGTTTGGCGGGCTTTCCCGCGAAGAGTCTTCCAGACGCTGCCTGACATGCCATGAGTTCGGTGAAGAACACAGCAACTTTTTACGGTCACAGCACCTGAAGAATAACGTCGGATGCGTGGACTGCCACTCGGTTCACTCGCCCAAAGTGAACCGGCAGCTGCTGCGGGCGGCACAGCCGGCGCTGTGCTACACCTGCCATCTTGAAGTCAAACCGGACTTCTCCAAGCCGTTCCACCATCGGGTGAATGAAGGACTTATTTCTTGCAGCAATTGCCACAACCCACACGGCGGCTTCCTGAGCACGCAACTGCGCTCAACCGCGGCCCAGGACATGCTTTGCTTTAACTGCCACACGGACAAGGCCGGGCCATTCGCCTGGGAGCATGCTCCGGTGAAGACCGAAGGCTGCGTTGCCTGCCATACGCCTCACGGTTCGTCGAACCCGCGCCTGCTCAAGCGCAGCAATGTCAACCTGCTTTGTTTGGAATGCCATACCTTGACCGTGGATGCGCCGGCGCCGTCTGCACCGTCATTCCACAACCAAGCTTCAAAATATCAGGCCTGCACCATGTGCCACACGGCCATTCATGGTTCCAACTCAGACCGGGTGTTCTTCAAGCCGTAAACGTGGAGGTGATGAGATGAACAGAAAACTGCATGTTCTAAGTACGTGGTCCTCACGCCTTCTGTTGCTAGGAGTAGGACTGTTTGGCCTGACACTCCTGGCCCAGGATGGCCCAAGTAATCAGGCGGCGCCCGAACAGCAAGCTGCGGACAAAGACAAAGCCAAAAAGCCTGCGCCTGCCAAAAAAGACGACGCAGGCCGCCACCCGGATTTAGGAGTTGCTGTTGACGCCGGTCGCAAATCCGACGCGCTGGCCACCTGGATTACCTCTGAACATAATCCCGGTGAATCAGCCGGGCCATACATCATCAAGCAGTCGGTGGAATTTGGCGGACGCATTTCCGACTTCACCGGCAATGTGGGCATCTGGGACACCTTTGTCAATCTGGGCACCGGGCCCCGCCTGATGGAATATACGCTGGACCTCCATTCGCCCACGCACACCGGGATATTGTTTGATGATCTTACGTTCAGCAACTTCGGTTACGGAGGCGATCCCAACAACGTTAGCCGCATCCGGGCACAGAAGGGAAAGATCTACAGCCTTAGTGGCGGGTTCCGGCGCGACCAGAACATTTTCGATTATGATCTGTTGGCCAATCCGCTCAACCCGCCAACATCAAACCCGAATGTCCCGATTACAAACTCACCCCACGAGTTCCTGATCACGCGCCGGATGAGCGATATCAATCTCAATCTTTTTCCAGTGAACAAAATCAGGTTCAAAGCTGGATGGTCCAGGGTGGTCAATGAAGGCAACAGCTTCACCAGCGACCATCAAGGGACCGATGCTTTGCTATTTCAACCAACGCTCAATACCACGGACAACTATAACTTCGGTGTGTCATTCCGGATATTGCCTCGGACCAACTTCAATTACGACCAGTTCTATACGTATTTCAAGGGCGACACTACCGCCAACCTGCCTTCGGTCGCGCAAATGAACCTCTTCGGGATCCCCGGGTTTTTCCTGGCTGGAGGAATTCCGGTAAACCTGGGTCTTCCCTTTAATACAGTTGCCGGGATACCTTGTGCGGCCCCCGTAACGGGCGGTAGTGCCAATGCAACTTGCAACGGCTTCTTCAGCTACAACCGTGCCGGCCGGATACGTAATTCTTTCCCTACCGAACAGTTCAGTTTTCAGAGCAACTATTTCCGGCGAGTGGATTTTTCGGGAAGGCTAAATTACTCTGACGCGGAAGGCGATGTGCCTTCCACCTCTGAATCGCTTGACGGTCTCGCTCGGAACCGTCTGCGCAAATTCGGTTTGCTCGGCAGCTCTCTTAGCCATCGCATTTCGCTGGCGGGCGACTTGGCCGCCACCATCCGGGTGACCGATAAATTCAGGATTGTGGACTCATTCCGTTATGACGAATTCCGAATTCCTGGAAACTGGAGCTTGGTTACGAGCAACTTTTTCGGCGCAACATTATTATCGAGTACCAACGTGTTCAGCCCAGCTACGTGCCCGCCACCTTTCACTGCGGCCACATGCCCACAACACGTTGCCGGTTCTGCCGCCGACGTGATTGTGGACAACCGGAATGACTTCCTCGGCCAGACGAGAGCGGTGAATACGTTCATGCTGGAATATGACTTTACCAAGCGAATTACGGCTTATGCCGGCTACCGCTATGAACGCCGGGAGATTACCCAGCGAGTTGCTAACGTCCAAGTACAGACCTTCTTCCCCGGGCCAACCGCAGCGCTGGCCAATCGCGGCGCGTGTGCTCCGGCAATATCGCATCCGCTGAACCCTGACGGCACATGCACGGTCCTGGTGCCTGCCGCTGATGTTGGAAGTGACTTTACTGAGATAAACGGACACACTGGCCTCATCGGCTTTTCTGCGCGGCCTGTGGACAAGTTCCGCATCAGCGCGGATGCTGAGTTCTTCTCCGGCGACAACACGTTCTTTCGCATCACTCCACGACACTCGCAGGACTACCGAATTCGCGCTAATTACAAACCGGAAAATTGGGTCAGCCTGGGAGCGGCGGTTCGAATCCTGGAGACTCGCAACACCAGTCTCGATATTGGGGGCTTGGGCCATAATCGCAGCTACGGCTTCGGTGGTACATTCGCGCCGCCGGAGTCCTGGTGGGGTTTGGATCTCTCCTACGATTACAGTGACATTTTTTCGCAGACCAATATATGTTTTGTGGCAACACCGAACCCCAATCCTCCGGGCACGATTACCTGCGGATCTCCGTTCCTTTCCGGGACATCGCTCTACAGTGATGTTTCACACTTCCTCTCAGGTTCAATTGTCCTGAAACCGTGGAAGCGGGTCACTGGCGGCGTGGGATACACCGTGACGAGCACATCGGGCAATACGCTCATCCTCAATCCCATTGCGCCCACCGGGCCGCTGGCCTACAACTACCACCTCCCCACAGCCTCATTGGCGGTTGATTTCGGACACCACACTACTTTTAAGACCGGATGGAACTACTACGACTACAATGAAAAATCAGATCCCGGCCCCACGCTACCACGAGATTTTCGGGGTAATGCGTTCACCATATCGTTGCGTTACTCATTGTGAGGATATGTAAACAGTTGTATAGGCACATTCCAAAAGGAGAGGACCCAAACAATATGAGATTTCTTGTCGTACGAACTGCGGTGGTCACAGCCGCTCTGGCCCTGGGCGTTGGGAGCGCCAAGGCACAGGATACCGCGGCCCTGTACAAGCAGAAATGCCAGGTATGTCACGGGCCAGACGGGAAAGGGACGGCTGTCGGGATGAAAGTTGGAACCAAAGATTTTCATGCACCTGACGTCCAGAAGATGGCTGACCAAGACATGTTTGAAGCCGTCAAGAACGGCAAAGGCAAGATGTCCGCTTACGACAAGAAGATCACTGATGACCAGATCAAGGATCTGATCAAGTACATCCGATCGCTGAAGTAGTGGCCTCTACCTGACAGAGAGAACTCCATGCCCACTATCGTTGTGTTTGCCGTGCTGTTGATTACGCTGGTGATTGCCTGCGTGGTTGTTGTCCGGCCTGGCATCACTGTGGCACGCGGCGGCAAGATGTTGGCGTTCCTGGGGTTTTTCATCTTACCGGTTTTTACGGGGTTACTCGGTTTTGAGAACCACGTCGAACGTTCCAAGCAGACGCAGTTCTGCCTCTCCTGCCACATCATGGAGCCCTACGGGCGCAGCCTCCGGGTCGACGACGCATCGTATATTCCGGCGGCCCACTTCCAGAACAACCGCGTACCCCGCGACGAGGCTTGCTACACATGCCACGCCGACTACACGTTATACACCGGAGGCATCAAGTCAAAAATCCGCGGTCTGCACCACATCTACGCGCAATATATTGGCACTCCCCAGCAGCCGATCAAGCTCTATCACCCATTTAACAATCGTGAATGCCTGCATTGCCATCTGGGTGCACGCAGCTTTGAGCAAGGAGCCACGCACAGCGCGATGATGGAGGACATCAAGAGCAGTCAACTCTCTTGCGTAACTTCCGGCTGCCATGACATGGTGCACAACGCCAGCCAGCTAGACCACCTGAAACTCTGGAGTCCCAAGCAATGACACCAACACAAGAGGAATTTGTTTCGAAAAAACTACGAGTGGCGGGAACCTTCATTATTATTGGTTTACTGGTGGAAGGGCTCAGCTTGGTCTGGAACCATCCGCTCTCGTTCATCGCCTTTCTGGGCGCCGGCGGACTTCTGCTGTTCCTCGGCATCGCCATCTACCTGACGGCGCTGGTTTCTCCGCAACGCTCTTGAAGACTGGCTCTCGCCACTGGTTTGGCCAGAATATGCGTAATGGGGTCACGTTTGTCGCCTTGCGATGCCAAGATCAATGGGACATGTGTGGACCTAAACACGCTTTAGAGTGGCCCTTTAAGATTGACTCCGATTTGCGCGGACCAAGGCGCATAATTAGACCATGAAACCATCGGCAAGGCATGCGGCACTCGAAGCCGCAGGTGAGGCCCTCGGCGTCCCTAACCAAACTCCGCCGCTCACTGGCTACAACCTGTTTCTAAGCGATACCACGCTGGCAAAAGCTGTTCAGCGGGAAGGCGCCGGATGGGCACTGGAGCAAATCAGCGAACTGGGCCGGCTCCTGGGAACGGAAACGGTCCAGCGGTGGGGCTTTGACGCCAACGAGCATCGCCCAGTGCTGCACACCCATGATCGCTACGGAAACCGCCGCGACGAAGTAGCCTTCCATCCTGCGTGGCACAACCTGATGCGGACTTCGGTTGAGCATAAGCTGCATAGTCTTCCGTGGGAACACGGCGATCGCAAAGGCGCACATCTGGCCCGCGCGGTCTTGCTCATGCTGACCGCACAGAATGAAGCGGGGCATACCTGCCCTATCTCCATGACTTTTTCCTGCATTGCGGCGCTGCGGACGGAGCCTGAGCTGGCGCGCGAGTGGGAGCCCAGAATTCTTTCTTCCAAATACGATCCGCGCTTTGCTCCGGCCCAGGAAAAGTCCGGCGTGCTGCTGGGCATGGGCATGACGGAAAAACAGGGTGGATCTGACGTCAGGGCCAACACCACCAGGGCGGAAAGAATCGGCGCGGCGTCTGCAAAGGAGTACCTGATTACCGGCCACAAATGGTTCATCTCCGCGCCCATGTGCGATGCCTTTCTGGTGCTGGCGCAGGCGGCAAAAGGCCTGTCTTGTTTCTTGCTTCCGCGATGGACGCCTTCCGGTGAGCGTAATCATTTCCACCTGCAACGGCTAAAAGACAAGATGGGAAATCGCTCGAATGCCTCCGGTGAAGTTGAGTTCGAGCAGGCCTGGGCCCATTTGGTTGGCGAAGAAGGCCGGGGAGTGAACGCCATTATTGAAATGGTGCATCACACGCGGCTGGACTGCGCGATCGCTGCTGCGGCGCTGATGCGGCAGGGACTGGTGCAAGCCTTGCATCATGCGCGGCATCGTAAAGCTTTTGGCAAACTGTTGATTGAACAACCGCTCATGCGCAATGTGCTGGCCGATCTGGCGGTGGAATCGGAAGCCGCCACGCTGCTGATGGTCCGGCTGGCCCGTGCATTTGATGCGCGTGCATCGGACCCGTGCGAACGCGCGTTCTGTCGCATTGCCACCGCCATCGCCAAGTACTGGTTGTGCAAGCGATCTCCGGTACACGTGGGTGAAGCGCTGGAGTGCCTGGGCGGAAATGGCTTTGTGGAAGAATCCATCATGCCTCGTTTGTATCGCGAAGCTCCGCTGTACTCCATATGGGAAGGCTCGGGAAACGTGATCTGCCTGGACGTTCTCCGGGCATTGACCAAAGACGCGGCAACGGTGGAAGCCCTGATTCACGAGCTAAGATCAGCAGCCGGAGCCGATCCAAGGCTGGATGGTTACGTGGCCCATGTGGAATCCGATTTGACCGGCCAGATCAAGCATTCTTTACAGAATGGCGGAGGCGAAACGGAAGGCCAGGCAAGAAGATTGACGGAAAGGCTGGCTCTGGCTTTGCAAGCCTCGCTAGTCTTGCGGCATAGCTCAGCGGAGACGGCAAATGCTTTTATTGCATCAAGATTATGCGGAGACCATGGGAATGCGTTTGGAACGCTGCCAGCGGGAGTTGACGTGAATTCGATTCTTGCCCCAATTCAAACAGGAGCCCAAGCTGGGCAAACAGGGGTATAGAGTCAGGCAACCCTATTTAAATGTCCTGGCCTGAAAAAAAGGTCTTCGCGGCCAGCGTTCAGCCGCGAAGACTCCACCAAGGAAAGAAAAACAGAAGATTCACAGGATCAGAAGAAGCTTGGTCGCACCCTGCGATCTTCCAGTGGCTCCCTGTCTATCTAGTGAAACAAACCGCAAAATCGTTTCAAAGAATTTTATAAATTTTTGGGCTTAAGAGAACTCCGCCTGTACCTTCGGCGCAACCAGTCCATTTTTAGGCCCTGGATCAGCATAAAAACGGCCTCGCCGGCATCTATATTGTTGAAAACGCAGACACGAGCAGATACAAGCGTGAATGCCCACCGGAGCCAACCTAGCCCAGATGCAGCCTTCCCTGGGGCGTCCAAGCGTGAAGCGCAGGCGGAAAAATAGAATCTGGATTCATGGAAAACATTAGAAGATTTTAAACAACACAGACACGCACTTGCTGTATGCGCTGAAAGGAATCTTCAGCCAAGCAGAAGTATAGGGCAAATAACAGACCGGCAAAAGAAGGCGCCGGAATGCTAAAGCGAACTCGAGCGCCTTTTGCTTGTGTGAGCTATGCTGTGCGCACTACGCGCACAAGGCCCGATGAATGACCGCCAGCAATTCGTCATTGTCCACCGGCTTGCGTAAATAAGCCGCAGCGCCTGCTTTCAATGCGCGGTCTCGGTTTGGTTCACTGGCCCGCGCGCTCACAACGATCACTGGTATCACGGCGAGAGGGGTTATATTTTTCAGTCTTTCCATGACCACAAAACCATCGCCTGCGGGCAAACCCAGGTCCAGGATGATGAGGTCAGGCTGCTGTTTTCGGGCTTCAGAAATGCTTGTCAAGGCGTCAGCCGCAAAGGCTGTGCTGTAATTGTTGGCTTTCAAACGGATGTGTAATCCCAGGCGTTGATCAGGATCGTCATCCACAATGAGGATGTGCTTTTTGTCAGACATGATATCGATTGGCCACATACACTGAGGAAATAAGACCCTCAATACCGGTGGTAACCTTTCGTAGGAAATTTTCGTCACGAAGTTTTTGTTTAGGATGGTCCAGGGTCATCAGGCGGCAGGAGACAGAGAAGGACAACCCCGTTTGCTGGAGTTCCTGGCACTGCTCTAGTTGTTCCTGAATTCGTTTGACCAGCACGTCTGCGCCGGTCTCATTGGCCGCGGCTACCACCAAGAATGACTCTCCGTCAGCCTCAGAGCGCAGCTTGGGCAATAAAACATCAAGGTCGGGAAGCATGCACCGCTGCAACCGTTCCGCCACGGCGCGTGAGACCCGCTCCGGCAGTTTGTGACAACCGTGGTTAAGCTGCGTGGCCAGCACCCCCACTTCCAGAACGGCAAGAGTGTCCACCGAGCGGTCATGGTGCATCAGGATCGGCGCAATCAAATCCTGAAGCGAAAAAATTGGCACCAGGAATGAGATTGAGCTTCCGTGTTCTGGCTCGCTTTCCGCCCAGATGTGGCCGTTCATGCGGTCCATCAGCTCTTTGCAGATGTACAGGCCCAAGCCCAGCCCCTTGCGGCCCGCCAGCGCGGGAGTGGGGGACTGGTAAAGGCGTTCAAAGACGCGCTCCGCGGTATCAGCGCTAAAGCCACACCCTGTATCCGTGACGTTCACCAGCAAGAACTTGACGTTCTTCTGAAACACCTCAGCGTGAAGTGAGATTCTGCCGCCCGAAGGAGTGAATTTTAAAGCGTTATCCAGCAAGTTGGTAAGAACCTGCCGGATGCGGGACGGATCGGCATAAGCCAGCGGCAAGGCTTTAGAGGCATTAGAAGACAGGATAATACCTTTCTGAGTGGCAGAGCCGCGAAACGTTCCCATGATGTCAGTGATTGCTTCAGGGATAGAGGTACGTTGCAGGTCCACGTTGAGTTTGCCGGCCTGTGCGCGCGTAACTTCAAGCAAATCGTCGATCATCAATTCAAGCTGGTGGCTGTTTTTAAGGATGATGCGGATTGATTCCTGTTGCTCCGAGCTCAACTCGCCGGCCAATCCGTCGCCCAGGATGCTGGCGAATTGGTAGATGGCAGTGAGCGGTGAACGAAGTTCATGCGAGACATGGGAAAGAAACTCATCTTTGAGTTGCAGCTGCTGGTTGCGAATGAGATCGGTTTCAGTCTGCATGCGGTGGCGCTCAATCACATAGCGCAGGGTACGAGGAAGCGCGCGGTTCTCAATCTGGCCTTTGATCAGATAATCCTGGGCGCCTTCTTTCATGACCTTGGCGGCCAGCACCTCATCATCCAATCCGGTAAGCACGATCACCGGGACCTCGGGGGCGACTGCCTTGACCCGCCGTACGGTATCCACGCCATGTCCATCGGGCAAACCCAGATCGAGTAGAACAATATCTACTTCGCCTTTTTGCAGGTGCTCCACAGCAGCATTCATTGTTTTGACGTGCACCAATTCAAAGCTTTTTTCCGATTCTTTGTGGAACATCTGGCGCAAAAGAATGGCGTCAGCGGTGTTGTCTTCAACTACAAGCACGTGGAGCGTTTTTTGCTGCATCAGATTACCTTGTCGGCCACTGTCAGGGATGTCTCTTCTCTCTTGCTCGACGCTGTTAAACAGGAAAGACAAATTAAATACCTGAACTTAAGATGTGCCTTGTTTTACTGCTTGCCCTGAATACTTATGTCACTGTGCCAGATGTCCACCGTGCCAGCATCGGGACAAATGTATTGTCGGACAGATGATGAGAATTTCGGCAGATATCATGCATACTTTAGTCCTTTATGATGTGAGGTTTTTAATGCTGGAATGCGCTGCCGTGTGTCTCCAGCACATCGCATCAAACTTTTAAAAAGGGATGTAGGAGTAATCTAATACACCACATGTCATCTCAACGGGAACCCGGCCCCGGATTGCCGGGGAGTGAATCTTCTGGATCGGTCTGGACACCCAGCCCCCTAACTCCGATCTTTCAGCCACGGACGGTTGCCATCATCGGAGCGACCGAGAAACCGGCCAGCGTGGGTAGAACAATATTGCGGAATCTGCTGGAACAGCCTTCCGGCGCCACTATCTTTCCGGTTAATCCAAATCGCACAAATGTGCTGGGCATCCGATGCTATCCGAACGTGGCGGCAATCGGCGAGCAGGTGGACCTGGCGATCGTGGTCACTCCCGCGTCCACGGTTCCCGCCGTTTTGCAGGAGTGCGTTGACGTCAACGTAGGCGGAGCGATTGTGATCTCCGCCGGATTTGGCGAGCTTGGCCCAGAAGGCAAAGAACGCGAACGCAAAGTGCGTGAAGTGCTGGCTTCGCGACGGCTGCGGCTGATCGGGCCGAACTGCGTTGGCGTGATGAATCCGCGCACGGGATTGAACGCAACATTTGCGCAAGCGAATGCTCTTCCTGGGAACATCGCTTTCCTGAGCCAGAGCGGAGCGCTGTGCACAGCGATCCTTGACTGGAGCCGCCGGGAAAACGTCGGGTTCAGCGGATTTGTTTCGGTCGGCTCTATGCTAGACGTGAGTTGGGGCGACCTGATCTACCACTTTGGCGATGACCCTTACACCTCCAGCATCCTTATATATATGGAGTCCATCGGGGACGCTCGCAGCTTTCTCTCCGCGGCCCGCGAAGTTTCACTGCACAAGCCCATCATCGTCATCAAACCCGGACAGAGCGAAGCCGCCAGAAAAGCTGCGTCGTCCCATACCGGGGCCATCACCGGCGCTGACGAAGTGTTCGAAGCTGCGTTCCGGCGTTGCGGAATTTTGCGCGTTGCCACCATCAGCGAATTGTTTGATATGGCTGAGGTGCTGAGCAAACAACCTCGGCCCAAAGGCCCGCGACTTGCCATTGTTACCAATGCCGGCGGCGCTGGAGTGTTAGCAACGGACGCTTTGCTGGCCAACGGCGGTGAGCTTGCGTTGCTGTCACAGGAAACCAAGGAAGCGCTCAACAAAATATTGCCGGAAGCCTGGAGCCATGGCGATCCAGTGGACACGCTGGGCGACTCCACTCCCGAAACATACGTAAAGGCGATGGAGATCGTTGCCGCCGATTCCAACTGTGACGCTGTGCTTTCCATCCTGGCGCCACAAGGCATGACAGAACCGGAAAAATCTGCTGGTCTATTGTGCCGGGCAGCTGAGTCAATCAAAAAACCGATTCTTGCCAGCTGGATGGGCGGCAGCCGTATGCAGCTTGCCGCCAATGTACTCAATGAGGCGCGCATTCCCACTTTCGAATACCCTGACGCCGCCGCGCGCAGCTTCGCTCACATGTGGCGTTATAGTTTCAATCTGCGTGCGCTGTATGAAGCGCCTGTCTTTGCCGGCGAACTGCCGCAGGATGGTCCGAAGCGCGTTGCCCAAATCACTTCCGCTGCGCTGCAAAGCGGACGCACGATTCTGACCGAGTATGAATCCAAGCAGATACTTGCTGTTTATGACCTTCCGGTAACTCCATCGAAGATCGCAGCAACAGCTGAGGAGGCTGTTGCTGCTGCCGGGACAATTGGCTTCCCTGTCGTCTTGAAACTGCATTCGCAAATTGTTACGCACAAGTCTGATCGAGGCGGCGTCCGACTAAACCTGGAAGATGCTGCGAGCGTTCGCGCTGCATTCGCAGAGATTCAAACCGCCTTCATCTCCGACCAGAGTTTTCAGGGTGTAACCATCCAACCGATGATCAAAAAGTCTGGCTATGAATTAATTCTGGGAAGCTCCACCGATCCCCAGTTCGGGCCGGTCATGGTCTTCGGCCTGGGAGGCGAACTGGTAGAAGTGCTACATGACAACGCCCACGCTCTCCCGCCGCTCACAACCACTCTGGCGCGCCGGATGATGGAGAACACGCGCATTTTGCGGGCGCTGCAAGGCGTACGGGGTCGGAAACCCGTTGATCTGGAGAAGCTGGAGGAGTTGTTGGTGCGCTTTAGCGAACTGGTGGTAGAGAATCCCCGCATTGCTGACATTGAAATCAACCCGCTACTGGCAGGGCCGGATGGAATCATTGCCCTGGATGCGCGCGTCATCCTCCATCCCGCAAGCGTGAGTGATGCTATGCTGCCGCGACCGGCGATTCGTCCCTATCCAATCCAATACGTTTCCAGCTGGCAAGCAAGTGACGGCACTCAGTTCACCGTCCGGCCCATTCGCCCTGACGATGAATCGTTGATGGTGGACTTCCACCATCAGCTTTCCGAGATGAGTATTTACATGCGCTTCTTCTCCGCCTTGAAGCTCGATGTGCGAGTGGCCCACGAAAGACTAATGACAAAATGCTTCATCGACTACGACCGTGAAATGGCTCTCGTGGCCGAGTACACAAACGAAACCGGCGCGCGGCATCTGGCCGGGATAGCCAGAATGGTCCGCAATCATTCCGGCAATAGCGCGGAAGTAGCATTTTTAGTGGCGGACAAGTTCCAGAACCGCGGAATGGGGACGCATTTGCTGGAGCGCATTATCCACGTCGCCCGCAAAGAAGGCGTAGGCGCATTGGAAGCGGCAACCCTTTCGGAAAACTTCAACATGAAGGACATGTTCGTCAAAGCAGGCTTCCGTTTTTCTCAGCCCGAAGACGGTGTGGTCACCGCATCAATGCAGTTGGCGTAACTGCCACCACTTTCGGACAATTTCCCAGCTCATGCCAACATCCTGACCGCAGCAGTTCCGCAGCCCGTTAGTGTAAACTTTCCAAGCTCTTGGGAAAGGATTTACGCGATATGATTCGGGACCAAATTGCCGCCTTTATATATACAGCTGCTTTTTTGCTGATGGTTTTGCCGGCCGTAGGACAAACCGCCAAGCAACCAAGCACATATCCAGGGTTGCCAAGCGAAATGCCGCCGACCCTTGAGCCTGCAACCAATAGCTTCGATTACACCAGGCGCGAAGTGATGGTCCCGATGCGCGACGGCGTGAAGCTGCACACGGTGATCCTTCTACCCAAGGGCGCGAAGGATGCTCCGATCCTGCTTACGCGAACTCCGTACAGCGCCGATGAACTCACAAGCCATGATCCACGCGGCGGAGAAGGAACGAACGGCTTCAGTTCTCACCTCGGTCCACTGCTCGTGGGCTATGACAATGCCACGGAAGTGATTATTGAAGGCGGGTACATCCGCGTGGTTCAGGATGTGCGTGGCAAATATAGCTCAGAAGGCGACTACGTGATGAACCGTCCATTGCACGGTCCGCAAAATCCGACGCCGGTTGACCATGCCACCGATACCTACGATACGATTGACTGGCTGGTAAAGAATACTCCGGAGAGCAACGGCCGGGTCGGCATCCTGGGCATTTCTTACGACGGCTTTCTGCCGCTGATGGCGCTGGTGAATCCGCATCCGGCGCTGAAAGTTTCCGTGCCCATGAACCCAATGGTCGATGGATGGATGGGCGACGATTGGTTCCACAACGGCGCATTCCGTCAGCAAAACATGCCCTATGTTTATGAGCAGGACGGGACACGCAGAAACGAAGCCAAATGGTGGTCGAGCAACTTTGACGATTATGACATGTTCATGCAAGCCGGATCCGCGGGAGAACTCGGGCGTCGCCGCGGACTGGAACAAGTTGGTTTTTGGCGCAAGCTGCTTGAGCACCCCACCTATGACGCCTTCTGGAGCGACCAGGCAGTCGACAAGCTGCTGGCAGCGCAGCCGTTGAAAGTGCCTGTCATGCTTGTCCACAGCTTATGGGACCAGGAAGATATTTATGGCGCCATTGCTGTCTATAAAGCGATCAAGCCAAAGGACACAGACAACGACAAGGTTTTCCTGGTCATGGGACCGTGGCATCACGGGCAGGAGATCGACGACGGCAGTACGCTCGGGGCCCTGAAATTCAACAGCGATACCGGGCTTTACTTCCGCCAAAATATCCTGCGTCCCTTCCTGGATCAATACCTCAAACCTGGTGCGCCCAAAACAGACGTTGCGCCTGTTACAGCGTTTGAAACTGGAACAAACACCTGGCGGCGGCTCTCCGCATGGCCGGCAGGCTGCACCAGCGGTTGTACCATTCGCCCAACACCGCTTTACCTCTCCGCCGGTTTGAAGCTTGGCTTTATCGCACCCAAGCAGAGCGATGCGCCCTTTGATGAATACATCTCTGATCCAGCAAAGCCAGTTCCCTTTCGCGCGCGTCCCATTCAGCCGGTTGGCTACGGAGCGGCATATAGCTGGGCACGATGGCTAGTGGACGACCAGCGTGAAGCTTCCGGCCGGCCTGACGTCTTGGCCTTTGTCTCAGATGTTTTGACTGCACCGGTCAAGATCAGCGGGCAACCAATCGCAAATCTTGTGGCTTCCACCAGCGGAACGGATTCCGACTGGGTCATCAAGGTGATTGACGTCTATCCTGATGAGTTAGCCGGCGATGCCGCGATGGGCGGCTACCAATTAATGGTTTCCGCCGACATCTTCCGCGGGCGTTATCGAGAGAGCTTGCAAACGGCCAAACCAATTGCATCGGATAAGCCTCTGGTATATCGCTTTAATCTTCCCACAGCGAACCATGTCTTTCGTCCGGGCCATCGGATCATGGTGCAGGTCCAGTCGAGCTGGTTTCCTCTGTATGATCGCAATCCGCAGACTTTCGTACCGAGCATCTTCTGGGCCAAACCGGAGGACTATCGCAAAGCGGTGCAGCGCGTCTACCACACACTTGGTCAGGCTAGTTTCATTGAGTTACCTGTGGTTGCTATGCCCTGATGACGCATTTTTTCACGAATTGAAGAATCAAGCAGTGCAAGTCATTGATTTAATTTAGCTGCCCCAGCGGCGACCGGAGACCCTCCTTATTGACCTCGGACAAACGGTAAATGAGTTTGCCCCCGATTACTCCGATTCCCTTTATCCACTGTTGGTATTCTTCTCACAGGGGATTGCTCATGCCAAGGGCGCAATCGACGTTTTTGTGGTGCGGCGATTTTCCCCAAGCAAAATTTCCTTAAGCAAAGCTCAAGCGGTCATTAAATTCGCCCAAATGGACGTACCGTTCAGTCTGGTCTAGACTCCCCTCCGCAAACGCGAGCATCTTTTCCAGGAAGGCTGCTCGTGGTAGAAGCTGCGCGTGCTTTTACATTTCGGCCATGAAGCCGAGGCAAGCCCCCAAGCCAGGAGCAAAAGAAGTCTGTGAAAACAATCGCCATTCCCCCAACAAGCGTTCCCCCTATCACAACAATTTCATTCGACTCGCTGGCTGTGGGATTTTGGTCCACGCTCCGCGCTCTTCTTGTTCTTGCTTTGCTGACCACGGCCTCAGCAGCCTGGGGCGCCATCACGGTTGATAACTCCAGTTCTAGCGGGGCGAAACACAGCACCCGTTCGTTGTTATGGACGCATATACTAGGCACCGGCGCTGATCGCGCCCTGGTGGTGGCAGTGTCGGTTGACGATTCTCTGCCCCATCCGGCGGACGTTGCCACTGTGACGTTCAACAACGTCGCCATGCATGCCGTGCCGGGTTCTCATGCTTCCGCGCCTGGGCTACGCATTCTTGTTACTCAGCTTTTTTACCTCACAGGGAGTGAACTGCCTGGAGCCGGCTCGTACCCAGTGGCTGTTCGCTTCAATGGGGAAGTCAACAGTGCCGCCGGCGGCGCTATGTCACTGTTTGGTGTCCAACCGGGAGCACCCGCAGCCGTAGCCACCAAGACTAAGGTCCCTGGCATCGGGCCGATTGTAAACACCATCAACGCGCCAGCCAATTCCTGGGTGGTCGACATAGTGGCCTCGGAGAGCGATGCGGCACTGACTCCAGGCCCTGGACAAATCAAGCGGTTCAGCGCAGCCAAAGACAACTTTGGGATCGCCGGCTCGGCTGAACCAGCCGCCGCGAGCGGCCCGACAACACTCTCATGGGACCAGCGAGGTCCGGCACGTCTGGTAACTTCAGCTGTGGCCTTTACGGCCAGACCCACATTCACTCTGACCCTTTCCACGGTAGGTTCGGGAACAATTCAAAGCAGCGTGCCCGCCGGTCCACATCCCGCAGGAACGAGCATTACTCTGACCGCGGTACCGGCACCGGGCTGGCAGTTCGCCGGCTGGAGCGGCGATCTCACCGGAACGACGAACCCGGCGACCATCACGCTGGATCGCAACAAATCCATCACTGCGACCTTCACGCGAATTTTCTTTACGCTGACCACAGCGACGGCCGGTTCGGGCAGCATCACTGTTAATCCGCCTGGAAATTCGCAGCCTTCTGGTACAAGCATCATGCTCACGGCCGTGCCGGCTCCGGGATGGCAGTTCTCTGGATGGAGCGGCGATCTCACGGGAACCACCAATCCCGCAACCATTACGCTGGACCGCAACAAGTCGATCGCTGCAACCTTCACGCAAATCTTCTTCACGCTGACCACTGCGACCGTCGGCTCCGGCAGTGTTACCGTCAATCCGCCGGGCGCTACGCAACCTTCAGGCACCAGCATCACGCTGACCGCTGTGCCCGCCGCCGGATGGCAGTTCGCGGGCTGGAGCGGCGATCTCACCGGAACCACCAATCCCGCGACCATCACTCTGGACCGCAACAAGTCCGTCACAGCGACGTTCACGCAGATATTCTTCACGCTGACCACGACAACCGTCGGATCGGGGACCGTAACCGCTAATCCACCTGGCGCCACGCAACCTTCGGGCACGAATATCACGCTTACCGCAGTGCCTGCTCCTGGATGGCAGTTCTCCGGATGGAGCGGTGACCTTACGGGTACAACCAATCCCTCCACCATCACGCTGGACAGCAACAAGTCGATCACGGCCACATTCACGGCGAACCCGCCGGTGATCACGACGCAGCCGCTCTCTCAGACCATTGTGTCCGGCACGAACGTCAGCTTCACTGTGGCGGCAAGCAGCGCCACTCCGTTGACCTATCAGTGGCAAAAGAACGGCTCGGCCATCCCCGGCGCAACCGCGGCAACATTGTCGCTGGTCAACGTCCAGGACGGCGATGCAGGCGATTACACGGCGGTCGTGACCAACGTTGGCGGCTCCGTAACCAGCGCTCTCGCCACGCTGACCGTCATCGACGCTCCAATCATCTCCACGCAACCCGTTAGCCAGACCGTCACCGTTGGAGCTAACGTCAGCTTCAACGTCGTAGCCACCGGCACGTTGAGCTACCAGTGGGCCAAGAACGGCGTCACCATCGCAGGCGCAACGGCGGACACGCTCACACTCTCCAACGTACAGATCGCGGATGCCGCAAGCTACGTGGTCAGCGTCAGCAATTCGGCTGGAACCACCCCAAGCGCGCAGGCAACGCTGAGCGTTACCAACCCCGGTGGCGTGGTCATCATGAATGACACGTTTGCCGATGGCGACCGCACCACACTCGCGCCGCCAAACTCCGCCTCCTGGCTAAAGGCGCAAAGCAGCACCACGGTGACGGTTGCGCCCGGATCGGCCCGCTTTACCTGGGCCACCACCAGCGCCGACATGATTTCCGCGTTCTTCACGAATGCGGGCTCACCCGTGACCCTGGGTGTTGGTGACTCACTTACCCTGAGCCTGACCTTTGCCTTCACGGGCCTGAATCCTGCGGCGATTACCGCTCCCGCACCTCAGCTCCGCTTTGGTGTTCTGGACTCCAAGGGCACGCGACCTCCGGACAATGCCAGCACCTCTAACGCCGCCAATATCGGCGATACGGGCTACGCGCTGTTTACGTCGTTCTCTACCGCGGCCTCCGGCACCACCGCGTTTGATCTGCGCCGGCGCACCACGACCACTTCCAACAATATCTTCAACACCAATACCGACTTCACCTCCGTTGGAGCAGGAGGCGGAGGCTCACAGGCGTTTGCCAACAGCACTGACTACGTGTTGACTTACACCATCACTCGTCTTTCGGCTACGCAAACACGCCTGACGGCATCGATCACCGGCGGTACCCTCACCAACTACTCTTTCTCAACCACGGAGACCAGCCCGACCCCGGAGACCACATTCGACTACTTCGGATGGCGCGTCGCCAGTTCGAATTTTGCCTCGGCAATCACATTCAAGAACCTGTCCGTGAATCTGGGCCTGGCGCAGCCGGCCATCACCACACAGCCGGCCAGCATCTCTACGGTTGAGTTCAACTCTGTCGTTCTTACTGCGACGGCTTCCGGCAGCACACCGCTGACCTTCCAGTGGAACAAAAACGGCGCACCCATCCCCGGAGCTACAAGCACAACGTTGACGCTGAACAACGTGCACGTTGCCGACTCCGGCGCGTACACCTTCACGGCCACCAATCCGGTAGGAAGCGTGACCAGCAACGCGGCAAACGTTTTGGTCGGATTGGCTCCGGTCACCATCCTTGTCCAGCCGGCATCACAGACCATTCTGGTCGGCGAACCGGCAATTTTCTCTGTCGTGGTAAGCGGAAGCGCGCCATTTGCCTATCAATGGAGAAAAGACAGCATCAACATTGCCGGCGCAACGGGATCATCGTTCACCATCGCCAGCCTCCAGTTGAGTGATTCCGGCGCATACACCGTTCTGGTCAGCAACGGTGCGGGTTCCGTGCTCAGCGATCCGGCCGTTCTGATTGTGACCACTACGCCGGTCGCGCCTTCCATCACCATACAACCGACTTCTGCGACGGTGATCGCCGGAAACCCGGCGCAATTCACGGTGAAGGCCGCCGGAAGCACGCCGCTCAGCTATCAGTGGAGCAAAGACGGCGTTGCCATTCCCGGTGCAACCAGCGCAACTTTCACCATCGGCAGCGTGGCTGCCACCGACGCTGGCGCCTACACGGTTACGGTTACGAACTCTGTCAGTACCGCCACCAGTAACGCGGCTGTGCTCACAGTAATCACACCGCCGTCCATCGTCACGCCTCCAGCCTCGCAACAGGTAAACACCGGCGAGACAGCCACGTTCTCCGTGATCGCAAGCGGTACTGCGCCGTTGAGCTACCAATGGCAGAAGAATACCGTGAACATTCCTGGGGCGACGGATACCTCGCTGGTCCTGAACAGCATTCAAGCCGCCGATGCAGGCTCGTACTCTGTGGTTGTGACCAACACCGGCGGATCAGCCACCAGTACTTCCGCAACGCTCACTGTGGCCGATCCCAACCTGCTTATCACTACTCTCTTCCCGACCAGCGCATCTACAAACATGCCGATCGATGTGCCGCTGAAGATCACCTTCACGGTTCCACCGAGCGTGGGCACAGCCGGCCTGATCCAGATTCGCGATACGTCGACCAACGCCGTTGTGGACGTCATCGACCTTTCCGCCGCCACACAGACCAAAATAATCGGCGGCACCACCTACAACTATCTCTCCGTGATCGTGAACGGGAACACAGCTCTGATCACACCGCATGTGGCGCTGGCTTATAACAAGACGTACTCCGTCACAGTGGATAGTGGCGTATTCAAAACGACAAACGGGATTTTCCCCGGAATCACCTCGGGCTCAGCCTGGACATTCACTACCAAGCCTGCTCCGCCCGCGGCAGGAGCAGCCACGTTAGTGGTCTCCGCGGACGGCACCGGCGATTTCGCCACCGTTCAGGGCGCCATCGACTTTGTGCCCACGGGTAACACGGTGCGACGGTTTGTCTTCGTGCGCCAGGGCTTCTACCAGGAACTGGTCCACTTCAATAACAAGCCGTTGATCACCATTCACGGCGAAGACCGCAAGAACACGACCATCGCCTACGCAAACAACTCGAACTTCAATCTCAACGCACGCAGCGTGGTGAGCGTCGACACCACCGACACCACCATGGAGAACCTCTCGGTCCGTAACCTGACACCGAAGGGCGGCTCCCAGGCCGAAACCATCCGGACGAACGGACTGCGTTTCCTGTTGCGCAGCTGCGATCTCTATAGCTTCCAGGACACGCTCCAGTTGAATGGCTCCGCGTTCGTTGACAGCTGCTACATCGAAGGCGACGTCGACTTCATGTGGGGCGTTGCCGCGGCATACTTCAGCAACAGCGAACTCAGGGACGTAACCTCCAACAGCTTCTACGTGCAGGCGCGCACGTTGCAGAACCAGCCTGGATTCGTCTACGTGAATTCGCGTCTCAGCGGCAACCCCGGAGTCACGGGGACGTTCCTGGCGCGAATCGATCCCACCGTCTTCCCCTTCAGCCAGGTGGTCTACATCAACTCGGCCATGGGCCCCCAAGTGTCACCGCTCGGATGGCTGCTCAACAACGCAACCTCGTCTGACACGGTGCGGTTCTGGGAGTATCACAGCACGGACCTGAGCGGTGCTCCGTTGAACGTGAGCCAGCGCATCGCTTCTTCGCGCCAGATTACCGACGCGGAAGCAACGCAGTTGAGCGATCCCGGGTTTGTGCTGGGCGGCTGGGTGCCGCAGGACCTGCCGTTTATCCAGGCAGGGCCGGTGAGCCAGACTATCTCCGCCGGGCAAGATGTGGTCTTCGCGGTTGGTGCATTTGGTCTGCCCACGCCCACCTATCAGTGGCAGAAAGACGGTGTAGCGATCTCTGGAGCTACGGGGTCAACCTTGTTCCTGCCCGGAGTCCAGGCTGGTGATGCCGGAAGCTATTCCGTCGTGGTCAGCAATACCGTGGGCGCGGTTACGAGTGTAGCGGCCACGCTGACGGTGATTGCTGATGCCGGAACACCGGCGATTGTAACGCCGCCAGCAGCACAGACGGCGACGATCGGCGACACGGCGACCTTCTCTGTCACCGCAATCGGCTCGCCCTCACTGACATACCAGTGGCTGAAGGATGGTGTTCCCATCGCCGGGGCCACCGACTCCACACTTCCACGCGCTACTCTGCAATTGTCCGATGGCGCCTTCTACAGCGTAACGGTCAGCAACGGAAGTGGTTCGGTCACGAGCGCACCTGTGCTGTTGAACGTGCACGCGACGCCAATCCTTTCCGCCATCACAATCCAGACGCAGCCCGTAGGCCAGACCGCGTTCGCCGGCAATACCGTCACCTTCAGCGTGGTGGCAAAAGGCGTTCCGCCACCGTCCTACCAGTGGTTGAAAGACAGTGTTGCCATACCCGGAGCTAACTCATCCACGCTGACGTTGAGCAATGTTCAGCTGGCTGATGCCGGCTCTTATTCTGTGGTGCTGACGAATTCACAGGGAACGGTCACCAGTAATTCCGCCGTGCTGGCAGTATTCACACAGACGGCCTTGATCACCCAGCAGCCAAGCAGCCAGACGGTGAACATTGGGGCCACCGCCACATTAACAGTCGTGGCCGCGGCTTCAGGTCCCATCAACTACCAATGGCAGAAGAACGGCGCCAGCATTGCCGGTGCCAACGCATCTACGCTCACGCTGCTGAACGTGCAGTCCACTGATACCGGCGCCTACAGCGTGTTTGTAACCAACCTTACGAATGCAGCGCTTAGTTCTTCTGCGATTCTCACGGTCACCAGTCCCACCACGCAGTTGCCACCAATATCGACGTTCAATCTTCAGGGCTTTGCCACCATGGGACCGGGCACGACCGGTGGCGGACTCGTCGACCCATCAGATGGAACGCACTACAAGGTGATCGACTCGTCCACTCCGAATCCGGCACAAGCTCTGCAAACTTATCTTCAGAGTTCTGATCCTTTAGTAGTCGAGGTGCGCACGGACATAGACCTGGGCGTGCTCAACAATCAGAGAAACCATCCGTTGATCAGTCCGGAGCTGATTGCTTCCGGCCTGGGAGTGATTAACGTTGCGTCCAACAAGACGCTCTTCTCCGACCGTGGATCCACATTGCGGCATGGGACGCTGTCACTGAATGGAAGCCAGAACATCATCGTACGCAACTTGAAGTTCCGCGGACTGTGGGAGTGGGACGACGCCACCCAGGGCGCATACGATCTGCAAAACTGGGACTTCTTCACGCTCAACAACACGCACAATGTCTGGATCGACCATTGCGATATTGCGAAGGCCTATGACGGCCAGGTCGACATTATCCTGGGCTCGGACCAGGTGACGGTATCGTGGTCGCGCTTTACCGGCGATCTTGAGACCCAGGTGCCGGACATGATCAACTATTTGGAAGGCGTCTTCCAAGCCAACCCAGCCGATCCGCGCATCAGCTACTATGCTACGCTGCGCCAGGGCGGCCAATCCGTGCAGGACATCATCACCCACGAGATCGCGCAGGACAAAACCAGTCTGGTGGGCAACAGTGACACCGCCGGAGCCACCGACACCGGCAAGCTCAACGTTACCTACCATCATGATGCTTTCAACCTTGTCCGCCAGCGGACGCCGCGCATGCGCTTCGGCAACGCGCACGTCTTTAACTTGTTCGTGGATGACACGGCCTCAGTCAACCACCCCGGCACGCAGACGGCCGTCAACTCCACCATCAATGCTGCTGTACTGGTGGAAAACAGCGACTTCCTGGAAGTGAGGACACCGCTGTCGTTCTCCGGCGGCGGCCTCATCACGCAGCGCGGGAGCGTGTGGCAGCTCGGCGGCCTGCCCCAGACTTTCAATCAGCTCAATCCCGTTAACCCGGACGCTCTCGTGTTTAATCCGCCCACTGGCTTCACCTGGACGGACCTCACCAAACTGCCGTATCAGTACACTCTTGATCCGGTGGACTACACCAGAAACAATCTCGACAAAGTAGGCGTGATTGTTCCCGCCAACGCCACGGACCAGGCACTGCTGCGCAGCTATCTGCCACTTACCGTCCCGTTTACCTCCTCGACGTTCACTCTGTCCTTGTCGACGCAAGGAACAGGAACGATCCAGAGTAATCCTCCGGGCGCTACCCAGCCTGCGGGAACGTCGATCCAACTCACCGCGATTCCGGGACCTAGCGCACACTTCGTGAATTGGCAGGGCGATCTCACCGGCTCGGCCAATCCAGCGACCGTGCTGCTTGATAGCAACAAGAACATCACTGCGGTCTTTGCCCAGGACACCGAACCTCTGACCTTGACCACTTCGGGCTCCGGTTCAATCATGGCCAATCCTGCCCAAGCCAGCTACGACGCGGGAACATCGGTGACGCTCACCGCTGTTCCGGATCCTGGCTGGCAGTTCGTCGGATGGAGCGGCGATCTTACCGGCAACACCAACCCGTCAACGCTGCTCATGGACGCTCCCAAGAGTGTGACGGCCAACTTTACTGCGATCATCACACCGCCAACGATCATCAGCCAACCGGCATCGCTGATGATACAAGCAGGAGCGAACGCGAGCTTCGCCGTAGTTGCCACGGGTACAGCGCCGCTAACATATCAGTGGCAGAAGAATGGATCGCCGATTCCCGGCGCCAACGCTGCATCGCTTTCTCTGGTGAATGTGCAGGATGCCGACGCTGGCACGTATACAGTTGTCGTAACCAACCCAGCCTCCTCGGTGCCCAGCAACGCCGCGATACTGACAGTAACGGATATCGTGCCGTCCATCACCACGCCGCCAGCATCACAATCCGCCAACACCGGGGATACGGTTGTATTCAGCGTAGTCGCCGTCGGAACTCCGCCGTTCAACTATCAGTGGCGCAAGGATGGCAACGGACTTCCCGGGGCCAACAGCTCTACGCTGACTCTTACCAACGTGCAACTGGCCGATGCCGGTGAATATGTGGTGGAGGTGAGCAACAATGCGGGCGTGGCCACCAGTGATCCGGCCACACTCACGGTCAACGTCGCGCCTGTATTCTCTCTGCGCGAGCGCTTTGACGATGGAGACCGTACCACGCAGAACCTTCCCGCTTCAGCGGCCTGGTTCACATCGTCGGGCAGCAATAACCTGACGGCCGTCGCCGGCCAGGCAACACAGATCGTCAGCTCCAGCCGAACCTTGCTCGCGTATTTCACCAACTCAGCCGGTGCGCCGGTAAGCCTCGGCGTCAACCAGACGCTCACCCTTGATTTTGTCGGGCAGTTCTCCGGCTTTGACACCGGCGCTGCTGCCGGCTCCAATACTTTTGCAGTGGCCCTCCTGCGCTCCGTGGCCAATCCTGCTGCCATCACCGGAACAGGCTTTGTTCCCGATGGGCCGCCGAACACCAACCCGCGCGTGAGCGGCGACTTCGGCAGCAACAACCCCGCTAGCAGCGTCTTTACCAACTATGGAGGCTATGCCGCCTTCACCTACACGGGACTTGCCGGCGTCGCTACGCCGATCAAGCTGAATGCTCGAACTGGAACCAATGCTTCCTTGCTGAACAGTACCAGTCCTTATGTGCAGGTCACGGGAGCGGCAGCTACTCCTTCCGTGGCGATGGTCGCAAACACGGACTACCACGGCACGCTCATCCTGCAAAACACGGGCAGCGGGACCGCAATCACGTACACGCTGCGAAACGCCGCCGACAGCAGCGTGATCATGACCTATTCCGCCGTGCAAGCCGCCGCGTCGTTCACGCAGTTCGACACTGCGGCGTTCTACGTCAGCAAAGCTTCCACCAGCGCAAATTACAACTTCGTCATCAAGTCGGTCGACGTATCGCTCTCCGGCGCGGTTGCCGGTGATCCTCCGGCGATCACCACCCAGCCGGCTTCGCAAACCGTCCCGCTCGGCGGCACGGCTGCCTTTACCGTAACCGCGACCGGCACAGGGACCCTCACCTATCAGTGGCTGAAGAATGGCGCCGCCATTACGGGCGCGAATGCGGCAACACTGTCACTGACCAACGTGCAGGTGGCCGATGCTGGTGGCTATCGCGCAGTGGTAAGCAACGCCGCGGGCTCAACGCCAAGCACCGACGCCATACTCACCGTGGACAGCGGCCCAGCGCCGCCGAGCATTACCTTCCAGCCGGCTTCGCAGACCGTGGCCATTGGCGGCAACGCCAGCTTCACCGTGCTGGCCTCGGGCAGCGCTCCACTCAGCTATCAATGGAGTAAAGATGGCACTCCTATCTCTGGCGCGACTGGTTCCACGTTCAACGTCAACAACGCCCAGCCCACCGATGCCGGCATCTACAGTGTGGTTGTCACCAACCCCGTCAGCAGTGTGACGAGTAACACAGCCACTCTCACGGTTTCGAACACGCAGTCGTCTGCGATCTATAACGTCGCCGGATTCGCTCAAAGTACCACCGGGGGCGGCGTGCTGCCGGAATCCGATCCGAACTATATCCACGTCTCCACTCCAGACGAACTGGTAGCCGCGCTTGCCAACAAGAACGCCAAGGTCATTGAGATCATGAACGACCTGAACCTTGGGTTCAATGAGGTCCCAGCAACAGCGCGCACCGGCGCGTTGCGTTCTGCCTCGGCCCCACTGTTGCATCCGGTTCTCTTGACCACCGGCGTGAGCCTGATCGATATTCAAGACAAGAACGGCCTCACCATCTTCTCCGCCAACGGAGCTACCATCCGGCACGCCAACTTCAACGTGAAGCGCGCCATCAACCTGATCATTCGCAACCTGAAGTTTGACGAGCTGTGGGAATGGGACGAATCGTCAAAGGGCAACTTCGATAAGCAAGGCTGGGACTTCATTACAGTCGACATGAACAGTGACAACATCTGGATCGACCACTGTACATTCACCAAGGCTTACGATGGCGTGGTTGACATCAAGGGCGGCACCCGTAACATAACAATATCCTGGTCTGCCTTCCTGGGTGATGACGGCAGCTCAAACAGCTTTGTTCGCCAGCAGATCAATGCTCTGGAACTGAATCCGACGGCGTTCACCATGTACAACTTCCTGCGCACCAACGGATTCGGCACCGAAGACATCATCGCAGTGGAGCAGCCGCAGAAGAAAGGCCACCTGGTCGGCGCCAATGAGCTTGATCCAGCCAACGCCAATCACCGTGTGACCCTCCACCACAACTACTATTTCAATATGGAAGACCGCATGCCACGCCTGCGCGCGGGCGATGCTCATGTCTTCAACGTCTATATCGACAACACCGCGGCGCTTGCTGCGAAGCGGCAGCGTAACAACATCGTCGCGGCCATGACTGCATCCAGTGCCGCCAAACTTAGCTCGACCTTCTCCTTCGATGTCACGCTGAACGGATCGATATCGACGGAAGGCGGCGCGGTGCTTACGGAAAAATCGCAATACATTGGCGTTCTGTTCCCGCTTCGCAACAACCAGAAAGACGCCACACTCACGCAGTTCACCGGAAAGATACAAGCGCTCGATACCATGTATACGCTCGACCAGATGCTTTTCCGGGGAGACAGCACCACGCCCGGCAGTCCGCTGGCGCCGATACCAGCGCCGGAGATCCCGTTCTCATGGAATGGATTCACCGCGCTGCCTTACAGCTACAGCACAGACGATCCAAGCCATCTCCAGTCGATTCTTACCGGTCCACAAGGCGCTGGCGCAGGCAAGCTCACTTGGTCAAAGGACAACTGGCTAAAAACTTCATACTAGAGTGGCCCTATAAATCCGAGAGAGACAATCCGTATCTTTCTGATGGGAAGATACCGAATTTTATTTCTCACCGCTGAAGGTATAACGGATGCCGCCGGCATACGTTGGTTTGTAGTACTCGCGCTGGACCACGTATTGAGGACTTCCGTTGTAGAAACCGAATACCTCATTGTTCAGGTTCAACCCGTACGCGTAAGCGGAAAAGTGGCGGGTGATCTTGTAGCTCCCCTGTACGTCCAACTGGAAGTGCGAGTAGAGATAGCTGTCTCCGCCCGGCCCTTTGGCGCCATTCGCTGGCAGTTCGGCGGCGGGAATAGGGACGATGCCGGCGGTGGGATCTACCTGAAGATTCTGGAACTGATACGCAAAAATCATGGGTCCGTTATAGGTCATGCCGACGCGCATCGAGAACTTCTTAGTGTCATAGGTTGGGCTGATGTTCCAGGTGTTGGGCGCCTGGCGCAGCAGCGCCGGCTTATCATCGCGCAGCAGCCCTTGCAGGCCGCTGGCTTCAGAGTTGGTACGGCTATAGTTGGCGGAGATGCCTGCTCCCTTCATCAGGCCCGGCAGGAAGCTCAGGCGCTGTGAATAACTGATTTCAAAACCCAGCACATGCGCGCTACCTACGTTCTGCACTTCTGAGACTTTGACAAACGGCGATGTTGCGCCCGGGAAAAGCGTGGGGCTCTGGGCGAAGACCCCATTCACAATCGGGTCGCTTAGGTCTTTATAGAAAAAGCCCGCCTGTATGACGCCGACCGGATTCAAGTATTGCTCGAAAAGCAGATCGTAGTTGTTCGAATGCTCCGCCTTCAGGCTCGGGTTGCCAATGCTGATCGTGTTCGGCGAGTTTGTAGTGTCCAACGGACTGGCGGCTTGCGCGATGTCCTGCGGGTCGGGACGCGCAAGAGCGCGGCTGTAAACCAGCCGCAAAGCGCTGTCCTTGTGCAGGCCAATGCGCAGAGAAACGCTGGGCAGAACATCCAGGTAATCGCCGTTACCAGCGCTCTGGGTTTCAAGGTGCGTAGCTTCGAAACGAACACCCGCTACCAAGCGCAAGCGCGGAGTAATATCCAGAGTGTTCATCAGGTAGCCGGCCGAGACGCGTTCAATCAGATCAAAAGTATTGTTGGCGCCCGAGGAAGTAATCGCGCCGCTGGCAATGGCGAAAGCGCGGACCTTTTCATAATCCGGCGTATTCGTGAAGTGGTAGGTTTTATCGTAGTAGCCCGGGTCGGTAAAGGTCCCCAGAAACTGTGTTGCCGGGACATCAAACGTTGCCGTCAATGTCTGTGAGTTGTCGAACTTGTGCGCATTGCGGATTTTTCCGCCAAATTCAAATGTCCCGTAGTGCGAACCCAGGTGATATTGCTTGGCAAATGAAGCGGAACCCTGCAGATTCAGCTGGGCAGACTCGCCCGAAGGCGGCAGGGAAAAGCGGGTGAGGTTGTAGTTCCTGATGTCGGTGGCATCTGTGGCGCCGGGCGTGAAGCAACTCGCCGAGAAGATAGGGCGGAAGACATCTTTGGTATTCGCAGGATCGTCCTTACAAGTGGCGCTGATGTCGGGGCCGACCCATTTGTAGTTGGCGCCGCCGCTTCCATCCAGCGCGCGGGAACGCGCGAACGAAACGTCCCAATTGAACCACGACGAATGAAAGAGATGTCTGCCGCCCAATACCAGGCTGCCGATGGCAAAGTCCGGACGGCGCCAATCCTGGCTGGCCTTGGGATTGTCCCCATCATTCAGTGTGTAAACCCATTTATGACCCCAATTGCGGAACGTGGAATACAAACCGCGCAGATAGATGCTGGAACCCTCGCTCAGCTTGTAATCCGTGCTGCCCGCGAGACCCCAACGCGTGCGGTAGTACTGGTAGTCGCGCAGATCAATGCTGTCGTAGTGTGGAGCCGCGCTGTCGGCGGTGGGCGAAGGCTCAATGTCATTGATGCCGCGGCCATTCCAGTCATACGTTCCACCAAACAATACGCCGAGCTTCTTGTTTGTGCCAAACCGGTGGCCAACCGTGCCGCCGAACTGGTCAACGCCGCGCCCGCCAATAATCGGCGTGTAACCGCCCAGTCCGTAAAGGCTGACGCTGGGAACGTCCCCCGCGGTTTTAGTCTTGAGATTCACGGAGCCGCCGATGCCGTCTCCGTCCTGGTTTGCCTGGAGCGTCTTGTTGACCTCAACTGACTCGACAAGGTCGGACGCCAGTGTATCCAGCTTGATCTGGCGGATGCCGCTTTCCGGCGAAGGAACATTAATGCCGTCAATGGTCACATTCGTCATGCGTGGTTCCGTGCCGCGAATTTGGACGTATTTGCCTTCGCCCTCGTCGCGTTCAATGGTGACTGAAGGGAGGCGCCCCAGGGCATCAGCGATGTTCGCATTAGGAAGTGAAGTGATCACGTCAGAGGGAATAACTTGCAAGATATTGTCTGCGCCGCGGGTGCGGTTAATGGCTTCAGCCTCTCCGTGAGCACGCGGGGCGATCACAATGATCTCTTCATTTTTCGATTTCACTTGGAGCGAAGCGTTCACCGGCTCAACCGAAGTGGAAGCAACTGTCACGTTCTTGCTGTAGGTCTCAAAACCGACATAAGAAATGATTACGGTATAGGCACCCGGCGGAACGTTGGTGAACGTGAATTCACCCTGCTCGTTGGTGGTAGCGGTAACGCCTTTGGGTTGCAATTCCACGAGAGCGCCTTGAAGCACAGCTCCACTGGAATCCGATACCCGGCCGGAGATGATGCCTTTGCTCTGAGCAAACATCATGGGGGTAAAAAGTGTGAATGCCAGTCCAATGCACAACACAGACATTAAGCACCGCTGAAAAGAAACATGCTGTTTCATTAAGCACTCCACTGAGGAAGAGTCGGGATTTAACGGACGATCCTATTGCCGGTAGTTGAACGGCGCGTGAAGGAGTCATCAATATTTGGTAAAAAAATGGATACGAAATATGGGACCGTGAGGCGGGCAAGAACACAGTTTTTAACAGAGCGTTCACAAAAAGCATGTAAGGTATAGGGCCATGCGCCAGTCACGGAAGAATTTGCTTTTCCTGTTTGTGTGTCTTCTTGCCGGGGTTACCCTTGCAGCGCAGACGCACACGGTTGACATCCAACTCAACCGGAGCAACCGGGTCCACTTCATCGCCTATGGGGACACGCGTTTCACAGATCCAAGTGACACCAACGCGGCCAATCCTGAAGCGCGCCGCGAGTTGGTCAAGGCCATTGCCAACGCTCACCCTGACTTTGTCACGTTCGGTGGCGATATCACTTACAACGGAAATGATCCCAGCGATTGGAAAGTGTATGACAGTGAGACCGCGATCTGGCGCGAGAAACATATCCGCGTCTATCCAGCACTAGGCAATCACGATCTCCACGGCGATTTGACGGTGAGTCTGGCAAATTATTTCCAGCGCTATCCGGAGCTAGATCACAGTCTTTACTATTCCGTTAATACCGGGAACGTATTGATGCTCACCTTGGACAGTGCGCTGGACGAGATATCCGGCACCCAAGGCGATTGGCTACGAAACAAGATTAATGCTGTTTCCGCCAGCGTCGATTTTGTGGTGATTGTTTTGCATCACCCACCGTACACCAGCTCGTCGGACGACAAGAAGTTCGGCGGCGGACACTCCGCCCGCGCTGCGGAGCAGGCGCTTGCCCGACTTCTGGAGGAAAGCCAAAAGAAAATGCGCGCACGCATTGTGGTTTTCGCCGGGCACGTGCACAACTACGAACATCACGAACACGGCGGCGTCACCTACTTTGTTACTGGTGGCGGTGGGGCCCATGCCTACCCTATTGAGCGCCAGCCGACCGACCTGTTCCAGAGCAAAGAAATCAACTACCACTATATTGACGTCATGGTGGAAGCGGGAAAAATGGTGACAACGATGAACCGTGTTGAGCTAAAGAACGGTGTTGCTTCCTGGACTCAGCCTGAAACCGTAACCATCACCGCGGCGCTCCCAGCGAAGGCCGCGGTCAAGTGAAACAGGAACAAGCAACAATCGTGAAGATCTGTGGCGCATTCTTCAATCCAGGAAATTAAAATGCATTCCTGAATTGTTTTGAAGTTACCGCCGTTCCACAACGAGCACGGTAAACGTCCCAGCCTTCGGCCGCATGCGAGGTCTTTGCCCGCTCACCGCGGTCTGGGCCTCCATCTCCGCTGCGGACAGGAACAGGCGTTTCGTCTTGGGATCAAACGCCATCGTCTTGGCGCTCGGCTGAGTTGCTATGTCGCCCACTGATTCGTATTCATCTGCGCTCTTCTGATGGACCACGGAAACGGTACCGTCTCCGTTGGAAGCGAAAATCAGTTTGCTATCCGGATCGAAGGCTACGGCATCAACCCGCTCGCCAATGGGAAGTGTAGTAATCACCTTCCCGCTGGTCGCATCCATTACCGCCAATACCTTGCTACGGCACCCGATGAATAGCCGGGAGCTAGCGTTATCCATGGCCAGCCCCGTCGGCGTTTTACAGCCGGTGATCGGCCATTTCTGTTTCACGCTGAGGCCCTTGGGATCAAAACTGACCACGGTGGCGGATTCTTCCAGGTTCACAAACCCTGTGCCTTTGCTATCGATAACAGCGGCTTCCGCTCCGCCTCCCAGGTCAATCTTCCCGGCCACCTCTTGTTTGTCCGGATCAATCGCCGTGATTTCAGCGCCGTCTCCGTGGCACACAAGTACGTGTTTGGTTTGCGGATCGTAGAAAATAAAATCGGGATCCTTATCGACTGGAATACTCTTGATTGTCTTAAAAGTATTCGTATCAAAAACCGACACCGTTCCGTTCCCGCCATTGGTGGCAAATCCCCGGTGCAAGCCGGGCACTATCGCGACGCCGTGTACGCCCGGCGTGTTCTCAACCGTTCCAAGTGCTTTTCCAGAATCGGCATCCAACACGTCGACTTTTGTGCCATGTGATACATACAGGCGGTTCGAGGAGCTGTCAAATACGATGTAGTCAAATCCGCCATCGCCCGGAACCGGGTACTTCTTTGTGACTTTAAAGCCGGGAGCTTCAGCCGCTACACAAGCAACGATGAAGGCAAATGTCATACAAATTGAGACTAACGTTTTCATTGGCATGGTTCTCCTTGCACGAAAAGTTTTTGATCTGACTTCAGATTATTCTGGGTGCGCCAGTTTTTGCCCGTCAGGTCCAACCTGGACCTCGGACCGCTTTGTACCTGTCTTTACCGCAGCCTCATACGCAACAAGCTTGCCGCTCTTTGTGAGCGATTCCACCTTGGTAATTGTCCCGGCGCCCGCGAGCGTGGAGAGACCGTCCTTGATCTTCGCTGGCAGCGAATCTATCGCCACCTCTTCTTCTATTTCTATGATTTTCCCGCTGGCGTCCATCGAGATATCTTTGCTGTGCCCGTTGACTACGAGTTCCGCCTCATACAGACGTTTGCCATGTTCCAATTCCGTTGAGAATCCGAGGATGGTTGCCCCGTTCGCTTGCTCAGCGACGGTCTTTTCGACAGCGGCAGGAAGATCTTTTCTACTGATTTTCTTTTCCTGCACTGCACCGATTGATGGTATTACAAAAACAGCTACGCCCAAGGCAGTCACTATCATTCGCCAGTTCATAGTATTCTCCTTCGTGCCTGCGCACTTTCATTAGACTTCATGCAACTTCTATTTCGTGTTCGATCTCTGAAGTGAAATACTGTGGTTGCAGATCAGTTCTTGGACCTCCAATACGGCGCCTTGCATTCGTGCAATTGGCATTCGCCGGACGTTGTGCCACAGAGTTGAACGCGGGAAACAGAAGCCCTTGAACCATGCTTGATCTACCCGTCCAAGGTGATATTCTTCTGAGTGTAATCGCAGGAATCTGATCACAGTCGCTTCAGGGATGCGCTCCTGGACCACGCGGAGCCAACCCAGCGAAAGCCATTTCTCCATTGAGCGCATGCTAACACCAAGTAACTGCCGCAGATCGTTCTGCGTGTAGCCTTCGCTGACGCGTGCACTCAACCCGCGCTCTTTCATCTTGGCTTTAACAGAGGCGTGAGTGCGATTCAACTTGGCAGCCAGCGCCTTCGGAGTGAATTGTCCCGCTCTCTCTTCGAGAATTTGCATCTCCTCTGCTGTCCACGGCCGACGTGTGGAAAACGCCAGCCCAAGCTGGACAGCACGATCCAGGATGACGTTTCGAGTGAATCCTGTACTTTTCTGGAGATTATTGAGATTGGTCGACAGTTCCACGCGGGTGTGAGCGTTCCTATACGCGCGGCACAAAATGCTATCCAACTCGATCGTCCAGATGAATTTGCGTCCAGCAGCTGGACGGCTCCTCATCCGGCAACTATGGCACAGCCGGTCACCGATGCAGCCATTCATCCGACCGCAGCAGATGCATTTCACGGGATTGTTGGGCACTCCGCGCATGAACCGATGCTTGTCCTTTTAGCTACCCGACAGGATTATCAATGATCTACCTGAAGATTCCCTGAAAGAGCTACTAGCTGGCATGGAAGGGGTGGATTAGATTTTTCAGCACTTCTTAAGCCTGTCAGAGTACGATTTACACGGCGACACTGCAATGCGCATCCTTATAGTAGAAGATGAATCGTCGATGGCGGACCTCCTGCGCAAGGGACTGGAGGAGGAGCATCATTCGGTCATAGCAGCTTCCGACGGCCTCTCCGCGCTCGACATTGCCGGCAGCACTGACCTTGACGTTATCCTTCTCGATGTAATGCTGCCTGGCGTAGATGGCATTGAGGTCGCCCGGCGCTTGCGCAGCAGGAACAACAATACGCCCGTTGTTATGCTGACCGCGCGAGATTCGGTGTCTGACATCGTCCGCGGTCTCGACGTGGGCGCGGACGATTACATTGTGAAGCCGTTTTCGTTCGCGGAATTGCTGGCCCGCCTTCGATCTGCCGCCCGGCGCGGCCCTATTCCGCGTCCGGTGCACATGCAGGTAGCGGACCTTCGGCTCAATCCGGCAACCCATCAGATTTCTCGTGGAGAGCAAACAATCCATCTGACTGTCACCGAGTTCCGCCTCTTGGAGTTTCTCATGCGCCGCGCCGGACGCGTGGTAACCCGGCGCGCACTTGTAGAGGCAGTATGGTGGGATTTTGAAGACGTCGGAGATAATACTCTTGACGCATTCATCTCGTTGCTCCGCAACAAAGTTGACAAAGGACACAGGCGCAAGCTGATTCACACGGTCCGTGGCATCGGGTACAGCCTGCGTGAGGAACTATGAGGCGCTCGCTATCGATCGGAGTGAAGCTAACAGCCTGGTATGGCGTCTGTATGGCGGGGGCCTTATGCACATTGTGTATTCTGGCGTTCTACAGCATGCGCCAAAGCATTCATTCCACGGTTGACGAACAGCTCCAGGACCGTATGAACGCAGTGCGTCAGGCAGTCAACCTCTCTCTGCAAACAGGCAATGCGGATGCGCTTCGGAGTGAACTCGATGAAGACTCCGAGCTTCGCCCGCAAATCGATCTGCTACAGATCTGGGACGATCAAGGGAATGTGATTTATCAGTCCACGCCTCTGAATGCCAATGGTCTGCCTCCGCCGGTAGCCGAATCGCATTCGATTACGATGTGGATCAGCGGAGAACCGGTTCGTGTTCTCCAGAGTTCGATGATGGTGAATGATCGCGTCTATCGTGTTCAGGTGGCCGCCCGGATGGAAGAATTTTATAAAGCTTTGGGACGGTTCCGCACGCGCCTGCTGATCTTTGCGCCGCTAGCGTTACTGTTGGCGGCATCTCTCGGCTATTGGATAAGCCGCCGAGCGCTTGCTCCGGTGGACCACATCACACAAGCCGCACAGAAGATCAGTGCTCATAACTTGTCAGCCAGGCTTATCGTTTCCGGCTCCGGGGACGAGTTGCAACGGCTCGCCGAAACCCTCAACCAGATGCTGCAACGGATTGAAGCTGCGCTGGATCGGGTCTCCCGTTTCAGCGCCGACGCTTCTCACGAATTGCGGACACCAATTACGGTAATGCGAACACGCGCGGAACTGGCATTGCGACGGCCACGCACCTTGGCTGAAAACCAACATACCCTCGAACAACTCCATACCGAACTGGTCCAAACCTCTGAGCTACTCGATAATCTCATGCTGTTGGCGCGCGCCGATTCAGGCGCTGAGCACCTTCGTTTTGTACCGGCAAACATTGAGCATGTCCTTACAGATGTAATTGCTCAGGCTTCGGCCATCGCCAACGAAAAGCAGGTCTCGTTGCATGCCGCGCTCCCGCAGCATCCAACCTGGATCGCTGGAGATAGACAACTGCTCCAGCGACTTTTTTTGATTCTGATCGACAACGCGGTGAAATACACTCCACCATTAGGGCAAGTCTCAATCGCACTCGCGGCAGAAGACGGAATGACAATCATCAGCGTCAGTGATACTGGCATTGGGATATCCCGAGAAGATCTACCGCATATTTTCGACCGCTTCTACCGCGCCGATAAAGCAAGGTCACGCGAACTGGGAGGTGCCGGACTCGGTCTCTCCATCGGCCGTTGGATCGCAGAAGCACATGGCGGGTCGGTGCACGTGGAAAGCCAGTCTGGAGCAGGCTCAACCTTCAAAGTAGTATTACCGAATACGAAAATTCCGACGAATATTCACGCTTGAGATGGCCTGGCTGCCGCAGTTGCAACGATTTCTGGCTCTCGGCGAGGATATACACAAGCCTGTGCTTGATTCAGGCGGCAATCATTAATTTCTTGCACCAAGCCCTCAGAAGAGAAGAATTTGGAGTAAAATTCTCCAACTTTTTTATTAGCATTTGCCACTTTGTCCGGCCACACGATAGGAAGTGCCGCATGGATAAAGGTAAGACCGTTATTCTGGGCCAGCTGCAACAACTCACAGGCAGTCTGAGGCCAGCGCCGGGAACGAGCGCCGCTGAGCTCTCAACCCTGCAACGAAATTTAGCGGAGCAATTCGCTGCGGATCCCGGTTTCACCGTCTCGGGAAACCGGCTACAGCACCAAGCCGCGCAGTCGGACTCTGCGGCTGACTTGTCGGCGCGCTTCAGCCACCTGTTGGACGTGTTAACGCCGCCGGTTGCTGGCCAGGCCACCGTGGGTGCTCCGGCTCCGCTGGTGTTTCGGCGTGAGACCAGCTTCAGCAGCAACCTGCTGGGCAACTCGGTTCCACAATGGGGATCGGGAATGGCTCCCACCAAGACCTTTGGCCCCTTCCTGGACGAACATGGCATGCAGGTCTGGTTTGACTTCTTTTTTCCAACCCGGCTGGTCCAGGTGTTTCTCCAGGGCAGTGGCACGCCCGCTCTTTTGATACCGCTGTGGGGAGCGCTCACTGGAAAAAATTCCTATCGCATCGAAGCCGGCAGCGTCTGGATTGCCTCCGGCCTTATTGCCAAGGCCCCGGCCCTGAACGGCAATTACACCGGCTTGAAAATCAAGGGCGGCTCGCTCGATCTTTCTCATGCCGCCACAATAGGCTCCGGAACAATCGTCATCCCCTCTCACACCTCGGCAGCTATGCATCTCGATCTTGATCAGAATTCAATCAAAGCCACCGCAGTCGATGCAGGCATGGATGCCAAAAACGCGGTCATTAAACTGCCGGAGACCTTGGACCTTAAATTTCCTTCGTCGGGCATCGGGGTGATACCGGGTCATGCTTCATGTACGGTCTTTGGTTGTGAGGTCGATTTTCAATTCAAGAATGCCGCGCCGGTTTGGGTAAGTGCGATCGGGCAGATACTGGTTCCCTACTCCGTGCAGTCGACCGGCCAAGCGCCGAATACATTTGACGTCGTCTCTTCGGAGTCGCAACTCTGCCTGCTTTCGGGGAGCACAAAGTTTGACGCGGCCAGCGGGTGGCTGTTGCCTGCCACCAAGGTCGATCCGCAGCAGTTGGGCCAGGCGGCGGGGACGGGAGCCTTGTGCATCAGCCTGGCAAAAGGAATTTCTGTCCGATGGGAGGGGTTGGCTGGGGCCGACACCACCCTCATCCATCCTGCAATCATTGCCGAGCCAGGGTTGGTAACAGTGGTCGATTTCTTTGCCAGCAATGTTTATGGCAAGCAAAAATGGATTGTCTGGAGAAACGCAGCCAGCAAGCATCACTCCGAAATCACGCTCACGTTTGGCCCGGTCTTTCCCTTCATCTTTGTGATCTCAGCCCTTAACAATGAGGCAGTCTTCTGCTTTTGCGGCCACAAAGCGTCTTTTGACCGGCCGGTTGACGCCAACGGCTCGCCCTTCCGAATCGAGTCCACGATTGCATTGGCGGCCGTTCTGCAAAACGGGGCCAACTTCCAAGCGATGCTGCTGGACAACGACCTCTTGTTCGACGGCAATCCCAATAAGGCCGGTGCTTTTGAGCGCCATTCTCTTGCTCTGCGCAACGCGTTGTTCTCGGTAAGCCGTCCCTACAGCCTGTTTCTGTTCGGTAAACTGGAGAACGGCAACGAGATCACCAAGGGCGTTGTGGCCTTGATGTTCGGGGTGTACGAATACATTCCCACTTTGCCCGACCCCTACGTGAGCAGCTACACCCAAGTCTTGCGTGGTCGATTCGCGCGCGGCTTTGCTCAACTGACCATCGCCCTTACCGGTTTTGTAAAGTGGCCCAACCCGGCTGAGTTGCCATTGGCCGATGCGGATCAACCTGACGACCCCGCCTATGTCTACTTTCGGCTGGCGCCGTTGGACCAGTCAGCAGTTGTTGGCACCCTTGAAGCAGGACCGCAAGTGGCACAACCCACGTTCCCGGGACAGGATGTTGTGGTCGCACAGGCTCCGCAAAAGTTCCGGACTGGAGTTCGCACCTTCAACGCCGACTTGAGCATAAGTGCTGAGATTTCCCTGCCGATCGGAGCAACCGCGGCAGTTACCAAAAACAGTGCCGCTCGCTTGGTGCATGACGTGAGCTTCACCGGTTCGCAGCCATCCATCCAGGCGATCGACGTTGCCTCGGCTGTTGCCAGCCTTGAAGCGAATCCGCTGTTCAATCACATTGAAGACAAGGCCCTTCTCGTCAACCAGACCGTTGACGCCGGCCTCAGCAATCTACAGTCAACACCACGGTCAAACACATTCCTGGCGGCGACCATGTTCGAAACTCCGAAAACGCCAAGTCCGCGTCTCTTGGGCAATATTCACCCTGAACTGTTTGGGCCTGACGTCTTCATGCTGCTTGATGTCTCCAGCAACGCCGACCAGATGGGCGTCAGTTTGGGCAATGTCATCCAAGTGGAGCGTGATCCGCTTGGCGACACCAAGCTGCGCACTGTAAGTGGTTTGACTGCCAGCGTACCCACCGGCAATGACTTTCAGCTACAGGTCCTGAACATGGACGTGGTAGGAAGCGCGCAAAACCTGCGCGCCTTCACCCTGCCGCAAGTCTCCTGGGAGCCAGTCTTAAATATCCCGCGGGCGTTTGCGTTCGACCCGCTGGACACCATCACCACCACCCCTGGGCTGGTGGTCTACGACAACGATGGTATCCCAACCCGTATGGCCTCCGGAAGTCCATACCAGGTCCCAATCGCGCCGTTGCCGGTAACCAAGCACTTCCTGAAAGAATTCAACGATAAACACGTGCCGCAGCCGCTGTATTCGGCGTTCACTCTGCCCTTCGCCCTGGTGGCCCAGGCCAACTTTACTCGCACGGTAAAGGGCCCCCCGGAAGAAGGTTGCAGAATTCATTTTCACCAGCCACACTTCGATCAGCTTCGCGGCGGTTTGCAGATCAGGGCACAAGCGCCAGCGGCTCCTTCCGCCCGCAAGCGGCCTTTTTTTGAGGGCTGGACCTTCCAGTCAGAAACCAATCTCAAATGGTCACTTTTGGGCTTGCCTCTCACCGGCAGTACGCTAGGCAACACTGTCAAAGAAATCTTCAACGCGGAATTTAGGCCGTTCGGTGACAAGCCGAAAGTGCCGCTCGAGCAGATGGATGTCTCTGGCTATGGGGCCTTCATTTTTAGTCATTGGCTTGACCAAGACGCCGCCATCGCGGAAGTCAGCCAGGCCAGCTTTGAGGTTTTAGCAGGACGCACGGCCCACGAAGTGGTTCAGGTCAGGAGCTTCCTATATCCCTTTGGAGTTCACGTGGTGCGCACCATTACTCTCATGCGCTCCTCAAACGGTTACGTCTTTCGTTCCGATTCGGGATGGAAAGCCGAAAGCGATGGCTTCTACGACTTCAGCTATAACATTGGTTTCGATCACGACCCTCCCATCCACGTGCCAAACCCTTATGTCGTGCACAAGCAGCCGGTAAAAGGCGTCTCCAAGGTACGTGAAATAAGAGACAATTCTGACGCGGGGACCTTCACCTCCTCCTTCAAACTGGACGACCCGGACCTTCCGGCGCTCTCTTTACCGGACTTGCAAAAGATCTTTGGCCCGGCCACAGGCAAGAGCGACACCATGAAGGTGGAGATGCAAGCCGTCCTTTTTGATGCGGACGTGCACTTCGACAGTATTACCAGCGGTGGGGTCAAGGACCCTGTTCATGGCGATTTCGTGGTGCAATCACGCAAGATGCTGGGTTATGTCCAGATTTCTCCTTCGTCGATCCTCGTTCCATCCCATATTTTCGCGGACTTGCTGAACTTCCAAAACGGCTCGCTGGGCGGTCCGGTCAATTGCATCATCGACATCGCAAATTCCAAGCAGACCATGCGTATAGGCCGGGTGGATGTGAATCCTGCTCTCGATGCCTCCGGCAAACACATCTTTGTCCCCGCGGCTCGCGGCTCTCTGATGTTGCCCCAAGATGGATCATGGTCCGTGGTGAAGCAGCAAACCGATACCGGGGATGTGAAGCTGGTGGAAGAAAACCAGAGCATTCCCCTGATCAAGCCGGATGGAAGCGCGAATTTCAAGATTGCCAATCCCGCCGACGCGGTGATCACCACCTCCAAGGTAAACTTTGGCATTCTGCAATCCACCGGCACCCAGAAGCTGCTCTTCAACATTCCGCAATTTTCTCCCGGCCAAGCCAAGTTGAAGAGTGACCAGACTTATTTTGCCGATGCCTATAAGCTGCTCAACGCCAAGAGTGTTTTTCCCAACATCGCTAACGCCCTGCAACTGACCAATGCTGAAAAAGAGGTTGCCATTCTAGGCGAGGGCCTGATGAAAATGACGGAGCGGCCAATCAACCTTGGCACCACGCTGCCGGACTACGATTTCATCAATGAGCCCAATATTCTCAGGGTCTATGCGCAGTACCGCAGCACAAAAAAAGCCGACGGCAAGCTGACGCTGGGCATTGATTCGACGGCAACACTGGCCGACAGGTGGAAGGCCGCGCTCTCCAGCATCAGGGTCGTTGTCGACCTCGGTCCCTTCAAAGAGTTGATGTGGGTGGATGGCAATTTTAATGCCTCGAGCGGCATCGCCCCCAAGTACGACGTTCCTCATCTGCAATTTGGTCCATTGCTTGATCCCGTGGTCGCCATCCTCCAGGTGCTTGCCACCTTGACGGGCAACGATTTTGATAAAGGCATGGATGTGGGCATGAGCAACTCCCCGGATAACTGGGAATACAAGTTCAATTGCTCGAAAGAAATACCGGTCATCCAGTTTCCCAGTCCGGAAGAGCTGACAGTCGATCCCACTCCTCCCCTCAAGCTGGAAGCCGGGCTGAAAGTCGGTTTCTATTTCAATGAAGTTCTCTCCATTCCCACGGACCTGAAACAACTGGTGCCGGCTTGCGGCGCCTTTGTCGACTTTCATGGCGGACTGCACGTCATGTGTTTCTCGCTGCAAGTAGCCAGTGTGTATGCCGTTGGCCAAGTGGATCTCAGCATCGCAGCGGACAGCAAAGCGGGAAAGTCACTGCACATGAAGTTCGGCTTCGGTGTCGAACTGGTGGTTGGGCTACCGGTAGTTGCCAATGTTTCCGTGCTGTACATGGTGGAAGTCAACGTGGGACTCAGTGACACCGACCTGGATGTGGGCGCCATGATGCTGTTCCGCGGTTCCGCCGAAATCTGCGGAGGACTGGTGGCCATCTGCATTCAGATTGAGGCAGGCGGCTCCATTCACCGTGACCTGGTGAAGAAAGAAACCGATTGCATCGCCCAGGTAACATTCGCCATCAACGTCACGCTTCTCTGGGTCATTGATATCCATGAGTCCGATCAATGGCAGGAATCGCGCCAGATTGCTTAGAACGGTCTTTGACCGACGAAGGTAAATTGTTATGCCGCTTGCACCTGAAAAACTGCGAATACTGACTTTTCCGCAACGTATCGATGGCGATCAGCTCGCCATCCATGCGCTGCTTCTGCCAACGCAAAAGTTGCTGAATATAACGGCGGCCTTCCCCAGTCAGATCAAACCCGGCACCACCGTTGATCTTCCCAACTTCATCACGGCTGACTTTACGTTGAAATTGATGGCACTCAAGGGTTTGAGCACCTATCCATTCTCCGACCCAGGCGTCCTGGCAGGCGAGGGAGTAACGGAGCAGAATCTGACCACCGCGGCTGCCTTCCCGGCGGGACTTCCCGCGCTCTATGAAGGGCTGGCCGCGCAATTCAAGCTCGACACTGTACCGGCCCACACGACCCAGGGCGCCGGTTCCCCCAGGGCCGATAGTGACGGCATACTTAAATATCTGCCGAAGTCTTATCGCTCCGCTTTCAACTTCACTTTGCCCCGCACTGAGTTCGCCAAGGTTGACGACAGCTATCACTGCGCAATACAGAAGTCTCCCAGGCCCAATCTCACGTTCAAGCAATCTCAAGACGACATTACGTGGGGCCGCATCATCGCTTTCTGTTTACGGCAGCCGCTGCTGGCTGAACGCATCGGTTTGCTTTACCGCCTTACGATCACCCTGCCCGCGAATGACTACTTCAAGGAAGGCGGCTGGGTCTACTTCAATCTTCCGTCCCCGGCTGACTTCGGCATCGCCGCTTCAGAGCTCAAGCAATACGCCGCCCGCATCCCTCCCCTTGATAAAGATAAACCGCGGCAGCTGTTCGCAGCCCTGCTTTTCCCCGTGGTGCCGACGCTGCCCAGTGGCGGCTTCGACACGCTGAAGATTGAAGCCTCGGATTACGACGATGGCTTTGCCAAGATTGTCCATGCCGTCCAGCCTGTCAGCGCTAACGTTCTCTCTGAAGAACCTGACGGACTCCACGTGCAGAAGGAGATGGGCATCCGTCTGGGTTGGGACGATGAGCAACTCCTCATCTGGCAAAACCGCCAAGTGCTTGCCGATCCCGCCACTCCCAACGCACGTATAGACGCTCCCCTTGGCGTATTTACCTATCGTGTTGATGTGCGCCAGAAAGGCCAGGCGAACTGGGGTTCGCTGGTTCGCATCCGCAATAAGGAGAAACTCACTCTCGTAGAGCAGTCCGTTAGTCCGGCCAAGACTCTGTTTGAAACCGGCGTCCAGGTCTTCCCCGTTAAGATCAACGCCGGGCTGACAACGGCGTACTGGCTACCCAGTTACTTCACCCAATGGTACGGCCCTTCGCTGGTGCTTCCGGACACCCGCGTCGCCCAGTTGGATGAGACCGGCGCCCTGGCCGATCCCGGCAGTTATCACGATGACAAAATTTCCGCCCGCCCCGATCAGAAAGGCGGCTTGTACGAAGCGCTGCTGCCGGAGGATGTTGAGCTGAAGTACGGTAACGAATACGAGTTCCGCGTCCGGCTTGGAGATCTCTCAGGCGGCGGCCCAGTTGCCAAGGACGACGAACTCAATGATGCGCCCGCTACGAGTTCGTCCATCATCTTCCGGCGCTATGTCGCTCCCAAGCATCTCAAGGTTGCTCCCCTGGCCCCGCAGCCCGATTCCAAAACCACCATTTTCTATGAGGGCGACTCCTTTGATATTTCGCGTCCACGCCTTGGTTACCCGGCCCTGCTCTTCACGGAGATGGATACCGACGACGCCTTTCAGAAGCTCCTGGACGACAAAGCGTTTCTTCACGCCGGCAAAGTTCCGCCCGAGTCCATCAGGGAGCAGCGCGCCGTCAGCTACTTCGATCCCGATGTCGACCGCATGTTCGTGATTGTCGAGGTGAAAACCCTGCTGCTCGACAATCTCGCCTCGCTCAACCAGCGCGAAGCGTTCATCCCGCTGTATACGACCTTCCGCGATTTTCCCGGAGATCCAGAGGAGCTTTTCCGCCTGCAGTTGGAATATCGCGACGCCAACGTCATTCAGTTTGGCAACAAGATCGATCTTGGCGATCTGAATCTCTCAAAGACTGACATCGACAATGGCAACAGCATCGTCCTGCCGAAATCGCGCGATATCCGCATCACCCTTCTGCCTGTCGCCTCCGACAAGGAGGACAAGCCGGAGTACTTTGGATTCGCCAAAACTCTGTTTGCCGGCGAGTTCGTGCGCACCGGAGAGCCGGTACAGTTCTTCGTCCGGCAGGATGCTGTCGAGGAGCAGCAGTTCTTCCGCAAAGGCATCGAATCCCGGCAGTTGCAGGGTATTTATTTGCAACCCGATCCACCCCAGCTCAATAACCCGATAACCCTCGTCGCTTTCACCGTCGAAGGGAAGGAGCTCGGGCAGAGCACGCTTATGCAGAGGCTGTCCGCACAACTTGGTCTCGACTTCAAAGGCCTGAGCTTGATTGGCAAGCCGGGTGAACGCACCCAGTTCGGATGCAGCAGCCGCATTCGCAACACCCTTGCGCCTGACAATTCATCCCTCACCTTCGCTACCCAGGGCGAGCTATTGAACCATTGGCTATGTGTGTTGTCGTTTGATATTGATCGCGACTGGACTTGGGACGGGCTGAGCGAAACCGGCATAGAAATCCGCCGCCGCAAACAATTCACCGGAGAGGCCGCAATCCTGGAAGAAGAAACCGTGGGTTACATCCAGCTCAAAAAAGCCGCCAGCCGGGTGGCGACCACCAACCCCGACCGCAGTCACACCCGGATCGTTTTCATCGACGCGGTTGAACCCAAGAAAAATCTGGACGCTCCCGCCACCCACGCGCATCCTTTTCCCAACACCATTGACCTGGTATACGACCTGGTTCCGCACTTCATCTCCAGCGTTGATCCTGCATCGTCCGACAACGAAACTGCTACTCGCGATTTGCAGTTGCCGGTAACCACGATTCCGGCGCAGGTGCTCAAAATCGTCGCCGCGGGAATTGCGCTTTCACCCTACCAGCATGACACGGTCTATTCCCAAACCGCCGTCCGCCAGCGTTACTTGTGGCTGGAATTCTCCGAACCGGTACAAGATCCAAACGATACCTGCTTCGCTCGCGTGCTCGCCTATGCGCCTGATCCGCTGCTAAGCTTCGCCAATCCCGACCAAGTTCTGGTGCGTCAGGACGATCCTCCTCTGGCAATCGATCCTGAGCCTATCTGCGTCATCACCAAGGGCCATGGCAACGACCGCGCCGGCATCGACGCCATGCAGCCCATGACCGCGGAAACCACCAATCCTGAAGCGCCGATGACGAAGCTTTCCCCCGTGCACTATCTGCTGCCCCTGCCTCGCGGGCTGCACAATGAGTCACCCGAATTGTTGGGGTTCTTTGTTTACGAATTACGGGTAGGACACACCGACCGGATCTGGTGCACCGCCCAGGGCCGCCATGGTCATCCTACCCGACTGAGCGGCGTGCAGCATCCAGCGCCGCCGCTGAAGTGTTTAGTAGACCGCACTCCTGCCGGACTTTCAGTGACGGCGCAATACGCGCAAGCGCTCTTTGGGGGAAGGAACGTTACCAGCAAGCCTCCTAAGACTGAGATTTGGTGCATGCTCTACGCCCAGGTCAAGCAGGCCGATGCCGCGCAAAATCGCAACATCCTGCTGGCGGAAGCCAAGGGCCAGTATGTTGAGTCAAGGCGTGAGTCGAAACAATGGAATGACATCGCTTCCTTCCTGGCCCAACGATCAGATTTGCCGGCACAGGTCGCCAACAGCGTGGATGTGACTCTTGACGCGCCGGCAGCCGGGACAGTGAGTTGGTCAGAAATTGATATCCAGCAACTCCTGGATCGGTTCAACCTTGCCCGAACTACCGGCTTAAGTGTGCTGGCGGTGGAGATGATGCCGCGCTACGATCAGTACATCCTCTTTGGGAATGCGCCCGACACCTCGGTCCATCCCCTGTCACAACAACTGGGCCAATACAGGATTCTGCGCACGTCACCGCTTGTGGCTGCTCCTGAAATCTGCTAAGTCCTTCTGCAAAAATAGTGGCCGGCCAAGGAAGCTGTAGATTCTCTAACAGCTGCCAGGACCAAAGCCCTAGATTTGAAGAAGCCTGACCACAGAAACGAAATACGCTGGATGGCCTTGTGGTTGATTCTGCTTGTCTGCCTGGAAATATAATGATCTCTGAGGAACAGTCATGGACAAAGACCAAGCAAAGGGATTCGAAAGAACACTGCTGGAAAAGCGACAAGGCCTCAACCGGAAATCTTCCATGACTCAAGGAGGCGCCGCCGACCGCAATCCAGAATACGGTCGCGATGAAGGAGACCGTGCGACTGCCTCGCTGGCAAAGGAAATGGCATTTCTTGAGACACATCAAGAGCGCGAACTAAAAGAGCTGATCGATGCAGCTTTGTTGCGCATTCGCAACGGCACATTTGGTGAATGCCTTCATTGCGGACAAGAGATCGGTTCGAAGCGCCTTGGTGCGATCCCGTGGACCCGGTATTGCATCACATGTCAGGAACTTTTGGAAGAGTATGGAACCTAGTTGCAGACGCGCGATTACACTCACAAGGAGAAAAAGCCACAAGTGTGCCACGCTGTCTTGGTCGTGCGCGTACGTAGATCAGATATAGGCATACTTCACAAACTGCGCTTTGGGGCCTATTATTTTCTGAGGCCGACGGCCCAAATGCCGCGGGCTCCGTCCTGGAACCGCCTTAGAAAACGATCCGCCCGCCAATCTGGATCTCCCTGGGTAAGTTGGCCTGCGATGTAATGGTACCGAAGGCCGAACTGGTCGCAGTGACATTTGGCGCGGCGAATTGAGTACGGTTGAGAAGATTGAAGGCTTCAAATCGGAGTTGCAGGTACGCATGTTCGCTTATATTAAAGCGCTTCAGCAGCGAAGCGTTTATGTTATTGATGGAATCCTGGCGAAGGTTGCCAAAGGTGGTTGGGAAGTTTCGAATGTGAAACTGGAATTGCGCGTTGAGAGGTGGTTTTAGAGAAGCCCAATTGAATTGGTTTACATCAAAAGATGTGCCGCTAAATTGACGATTATTTAAGTTAATTGGGCCGCCCAAGTATACGTAGTCCCCAATCGTGGTGGTGCTGCCATTCACCCATTCGACAGGCGCGCCAGTCTGGTAAGAATAGATGGTATTAATTCCCCATCCGCCGGCGAGCAGATTGGCCCAGCGTGATTCAAGATTCACTGCTTGGCCTTTCCCAAAGGGCAATTGGTAGCTCATCGCCGTAGAAAAGTGGTGCGTGTGATCGAAAGGGGAAATCCGTTTCTCAAGATGAGCATCAGTGTCATTCAGCCATGAATCCTGTTCGATCAGCTTGGAAAAGCCGTAATTTCCAATGACCAACAAACCGTGCGAGAGTCTCTTTTCCAGCCGCACGTTCAGGCTATTGTAAGAAGAGCTTCCGATATTCAGATTTTGTTCGATCACACCGCCGCTGCCGCTACCTGACCCGACTGGAAATTCCGGAAATCGCGCCAGTAACTGGGCGAGCGTGGTTGTTGCCCCGTTCAGGTTTGTGCCGGGCAGCAGGCCGGCAAAGGGATTCGCCACTGGTCCGGTCAAGGTTTTGATCACGCCGTTCGGAGCCGTATCAGGAGTTGACAGGCTGCTCAGGAACTGGCGTGGTATCACGTTGAGCTGTGTTACGGAAACTGGCAGATGCACCGCATGGTTTCCAATATACGACACCTCCAGCAGGAGATTTGACGTGAATGTGTGCTGGACACCGAATGTCCAGCGGAGCGAATAGGGGTTCTTCATTTCCGGATTGAGGAAAGAGACCGTCTGTCCCATGAAGGTCCCGAGGCCATTGGCAGAGCCGACGGGCTGCTGAATTCCGCTGGGAAAAGGGTTATTGAATTGGGTTGTGGGAGACAGAAAGTTAGACGGCACGAGGAATTGCGTGGTCTGGCTGAACCCCTCTTGATCAATGATAGGAGCCGTCGAGTAGTTTCCGTTTACGCTTAGGTTGGCTATGGTGATGGGTTGAACAAACATTCCGAATCCGCCACGGACCACCGTCTTGTCACCCCCCAGAAATTCCGGACTCCAGGCAAAACCAATGCGCGGGCTAACTATATGCGACGCGTTCTGAAACGCGGCCCCATTGTCGGGCGTAGGGAACGTCAGGCCACCAGGAACAAAAAAAGAGCCAGCAGGGATCTGGGGCACTGGCTTCGCGTTGTAAGCAGCTATCGCGGCCGCGGCAACAGGACTGGTGGCTGCGACAGCGAATCCGTTCACCGTTTTACCTGAATTCTCCACATAGGGATTGTCGTGATCGTAGCGAACGCCCAGGTTCACCGTGAGGTTGCGCCGGATCCTCCAATCGTCCTGGACGAAGCCCGCGTAATAATACGACTTGAATGAGGACGACGCGGCCAAATCAAACGAACCGCTGGTCGGCAACCCGAGCAGAAAAGCCGCAAAATCCTGCCCCAGGGGAGAAGCCGAGGAACTCAAACTTTGATCACTGCGGGTCCAATTTGTGCTGAAGGTGAAGCTGCCAGCGGAGCTACCGTAAGAAATGTTGTCCACGCGGTACTGCCGAACATCCGCTCCAAATTTGAGAATATGGGACCCCAGGGTCTTTACAACATCGCCGAACAACTGATACGACTGGGAAGGGTTGAGGGACGCACCGCCGTCACCCAGGCACTGAAAGCTGGTCTGGCTGCCGCAACTGCCGTTAAAGCCAATAAACGGCAATTGCAAATACTGAGACGAGGTCACAAGCGCGGATGGAAACCCAAGCGTGGTTGGATCAAAGCCCGCGCTGTGCGAAGGGTGGCTTTCCCGCAAGCGCGTATAGTTGAGCCGCAAATCCACCACCGTGCTGTTGTTCAGGATGTACACTTCATCCAGGCTGGCGCCCCAGTTTTCGCGCTTCAGCTTGGATCCCGTGGAGAGGTTTCCAAAGAAGTTGTTTTTCTCCTGGAATTCGCTGTTGTGCCGCATATCAAAGGCCAAGCGGTTTTTTGAGCTGATGTTGAAGTCAAGTCTGCCAAGCTCATTATCGTAGTTGTCGGTCGTCACGCTATTATTGGCGTAATTCTGAAAACTGTCTTTGCCTCCGGCGATGTTGGGCTGGGGATAAAACTGCAAATATGCCTGTGCAATCGGGTTAATCAGATTCGTTGGAATAATGTTGTTGACGAACGGCTGCCTCACTACTTTACCTCCGCTCAAAACGCCGGTGAACGGATTGAAAATCTGATAATTCGCACCAGCTTTCAGCAGAGCGGAGAAATCACCGTGCCTTTCCGCATCTGTCGGCACGGTGCTGAAATTTGTGTTCGGCTGGCCGTCCTTCAAACCTTCCCAGGCAAAAAACCAGAAGAGCTTATCGTGACCGTTGTAGATCTTGGGCAGAACCACTGGGCCGCCCGCAGTCACTCCGTATTGGTTGAAATGTGTGACCTGCTGGGGCGTTCCCTTCTGATTATTGAAGAACGTGTTGGCCCCCAACACTGAAGGTTGCGTGAATTCATAAACGGAGCCATGAATAAAGTTGGTTCCGGTCTTCATGATCATGTTGATGGTGCCGCTGCCGGTATGCCCATAGGCTGCATCGGTATCGAAAGCCTTGACTCGGAGTTCCTGCACCGCGTCCTGCTGCGGACTATAAGCGGCACGGTTGTCCCATGTGCTGTTAGGCGAGCCATTGATCAGGATCTCACTGGTTTGCGATGGCGTGCCGCCAATACTCCATGCAGCAGCCGCACCGTTGTCGAACGGATGCACCAGAGTTGGGTTCCCGGTGGCTACCACTCCAATGGCCAACTGGGTCAACATCATTGGATTTCTGCCATTGAGCGGAATTTCTTCTACCTGTTGCGTGGTGATGGTCTGACCCGTTGAACTGTTTTCCGTATTAATCAACGGAACATCGGCGGTGACCTCAACGGCCTGAGACACGGTGCCAACTTGTAGAGTAACGTCAACAACCGGATGGTCACTTGATGAGAGTTGTATGCCTTTGCGTACAAAACTTCCGAACCCTGACATCTGGACTTCAATCTGGTATAGGCCGGGAGCGAGAAAAGGAATTGTGTATTGGCCTGATGCGTCGGAGGCAGTCGCTGTCCTGGTTCCCGTTCTCACCTCAGTGGCAGTAACTCTGGCGCCTGCAATTTTTGCGCCGGATTGATCAGACACAGATCCGCTAATGGTGCCGCGGAATTCCTGCGCACGCGCCCCTATCGAAAAGAGGAAGAACACCACAATCAAAAATGATTGGTTGGACAACGCCTTACAAAAACCTTTAATTTTCATGTTGTTTGCTTCCTCTCGGACCATCTCGCAAATTTACCGCGCGGTTGGAACCCATTTCACATTTGCCAAAATGCGCTGGTATCTTAAGGCCAGCCTAAGCAAGTGTCTATTTAACTTTCCTCAAGGCATGTTTGATAAAAGCTAAACGAGCATCGCATGCTCGACGAACAGGCTGACGGAATCCGTTGGGTTACGCTTCGGTCCAAATAGCTCGGGCGAGAATTTTGAGGCTCAACGCGAAAATCAGGCACCGTAAATGATCCGAAACGCACAAATAATTTTCGCGCGCGTTGGTTGGGGTCAATCGGGTATGAGAACTTTGTCTTCGGAACAATATCTACCGCTTAATTAAGCTTGTATTCGTTGCTATTGCTTTTCAATTCCAATCTATTGGCGCAATGCGTTCCGCGCCGGTACTTCATCTGCAACAACTGGTTCGACTCCAGGCACTTGGCGCAACGTGACCGCGACCGCAAATATGCGATGGGCTGTTTCCCGCAATAACCACACAGACCCTTCGCGACCTTTCTTTCCCGCCACAACGCGGACAAGGACTTGGCCCTCTTTGGCCGTTCTTCCGCACGCATCGTCCGCACCGCAAAGCCGTGCTGCTCCAGCGCTTTCGCGTGGTAATCGCATAGAATCAAGCGCCCTGAGAACATACGGCCCTTGATCTGGCGCCAGACCCCGGTATTTCCGCACGGCTCGCCCGTTGGTTCATTTGCGCCGCACTGAGAAGTCGCTTTGCCCGTATGGACTGTCTGGGTTTGACTCACTTCGCTATGGATCGCGCCTGTGTTTTCCATATTTTGGTTCTCCTTGTTCTGATGGCCGCCGCTGAGCCTGATCTCCACTTGAAGGACCTCGGCAAGGCACAGCCGACGCGGCCATGACTAACACCTCAAATCCCATATCTCACCAAGGTCGCTGTCTTGCCCTCACTGCTTCGCCATTTGCCAATTGCCTTGGGGCCGGCGCGGCGCTCGCTGCCACTCTGCGTATTGGGTAAGATTAAAACCCAAGCGACCTGCAAGCGTCCGCGCAACACAGCCAGTCGTTCATTTTCGATGCGAACCGCACCTCGACGCGCATTGCGTTTCACTGGATGGCAAACATGTTCGCGGTTTCGCGAGCAATTGCCGAAACTGCGGCCTCAGTTGAGCGGGCCGCAGATCCGGTACACGTTTCGTGAATGAGTCGATCAACAACATGAGCACCAGTTTCAACAATGCTATGCCCGCATAATGGCGAGTGAAAGCCCTGTGGCCGCCATAAATGGGACAGAAAAAGACACTTCAATCAGAAGAACAACGATTTGTTGACCTGACAATCGCTGCCGACGACATGGGGTGGCGTAGCCATCTTCCACCGGCAGTTCTTTTGCGTCCTCTGGCAGTAGAGGACCTTCACTTCCTCGTGAGTGCGCCTGCTGGGTGTACTAAAAAAAAAAGCCCGCCAGCGAACTGGCGGGCCAAGGTCAAGCAAAAAGCGGTTAGAACCGGAAGGTTCCACCGAAGTTAATGCGCCGGGTCGCACCGTTGGACCCGGGGAAAGCGCTGCCAGTCGTGCTGGGATCACCAAAACCAGTTCCCGCCGAGTGTTGGCCGGCGTCGTCAATAGCGGGATCGACACTGGCGAAGTTTTGATGGTTGAGGACGTTCAACATGGTCATGCGGAATTCAAATGAGTTGCGCTCAGTGATTTTGAACCGCTTGATCACAGCAAAGCCAGCGGTGTTGGTGATGGCATCCGTGGGCAGGTTACGAGGCATGTTACCAAACGGCGTGCCGAAGATGGTTTGCGCCGTGCCTGCGTTGAGGATGAAGCGCACCTGGTCTTTGGTCATGGGAACCACAGTGCAGGACAGCGGGTTACCGAGCGTGTCGGTGGCCCCTCTGCCGCAGTTCTGGCCCATGGCCGTCAAGCTCAGGAGTGTGTTGGGATTGAGTGAAGGGTTGCAAGGCCCACCTGTAGAGGTTGGCTCAAAGATGGCACAAGCATCGCCGGCATAGATACCGACGGCGGTTTGCGGCGCTTTCATGTTGCCCAGGAACGGACGGGCTGTATCAATGCCCACAAAAGCACCGAGAAATCCAGCATCATAGTAATCCCCTGCTGCGGTCCCAAAAGCTTCCGCGCCGTTCTGTACCGGCGTGTAGCGCTGACCGGAAGCCAGGATGTAGTTTGCGGAAAACACCCAGCCACCGAACATATGTCCGGCCAAACCATGCTGCTCTTTGAAGAACGGCAGCTCTTCAGTAAACAGGACGGTCCACTGGCGCGGAATATCCAGCCCAGAGAAAGAATGCTCCGCCGAGGTGGTGTTGAAAGGATTCTGGGACCAGGCGGTGGAATTGCCGGCGACGCCCGTGCTGAAGATTTCACTCACGTTATCCAAGGTCTTGGACCAGGTAAAAGCGCTCCTGATGGTCAATTGCTTGAACAGGTTATTGGCGCGAAACTCCGTTTGCAAACCATCGTAGCCGGAATATCCACCATTGTTGCGTGTACGCGTGATGCCCAGGTTGCAGTTAGCACGGCCGATTGCAGCGGAAACGACTGCGTTTGCCGCCGGACACGCCGTGACTCCCGCCGGAATCAGATTAGGGAAGGCAGCCTGTAAGCCGGCAACATCAGGATTGCCGTTCACTGACTGAAATAGATCCTGTCCGCGGTTCCCGACATAGCGAACTTCAACCGCAGAGTTCTTGGTCAGCTCGCGCTCCACGCCAAAGCTGTAGGAATGCACCTTGTCTCTCCGGAAATCCGGAGACATGGTGGTATCCGCGAATTGCCGCGGATCAAACACGCCGGGCGTCAGGAATGAATTGTAGGTAGACCGTATCGTGGGACCATTCGCTGTAGCCGGAAGAGGTTTGGATCTTGCTGCCGCGCCGGTGAACGACTGCAAAAAGACCTCCGGCGCTGAGGACGACATGTTGAGGTAGATGTTGGAGAACGGCGGATCATACAGCAGCCGATACCCGCCGCGGAACACGGTCTTGCCGTTTCCGGTCAGCCAACCGCCCCACTGCGGCGAGTAAGCAAAACCAATGCTGGGGCCGAAGCTGTTCTTGGGCGCCGGGAATACCGGGAAGGTGCGCGCCGAAAGCGGGATGGCCTGCCCGATAACAGCGCTGCCCGCGGTGGTGGTAGCCGAGCTGGTGCTTGCCCACAGAGCGGTGGCCGGATTGGACTCGCGGGACGCGGTGATCTGGTTGAACAGGTTGGCAGGTTGACCGTAATAGGACCAGGTCAGGCCCAGGTTCAGGGTCAGGCTGTGACCGATCTTCCAATCATCGCCAAAGTACAGGAAAGTGTCATACTCACGGAAATCCAGTCCAGGATTACCCTGAGCAAGCTGTACCCGGTTGGGTTGATTGCTGATAAATCCGTGTATGCAGTTAGCGTTGTTGGCGTCGGGGCATATGTTAGTGCCCGTTGGGTTGCCGACATCACCCCAAGTGTTGAACCGGAACGCGCCATTAAGGTTGGGCAGAAAGACAGTGGGCGAACGTTGGTAGGTCCAGTTCACACCGGCCTTCAGCGTATGTTTACCCATCGCGTAGTTCCAATTGTCCTGGGCCTGCCAGGTGTTCACGACGCGGCTCTGGGGCAAGCCGGTTGAACCTCCGACCGGCAAGAAATTGGAGCCGGCTTGATTAAAGGTGATGCGAGTGACCGCCTGGTCAACTGCATTCGCCGTGGGCAAAGTGCCAAGGCTGTTGCCGCCAAAGCCCACATTGATGCGGCCGAAGCCTATGCGCGCCTCATTCACCGTCTTGGAATTGAAGTTGTGGGTATCACCGATCAATATCGCCTGGCTCAATGCCGGAATGTTGACTGGATAGCCAGCGGCGCCGTCGCCGAGGTTGGCATTGAAGACGTTGGCACGGCCGAAGAGGTAGCGGAACATAACAGCGTCTTTGCCCGACTGCCAGTCCATCCGGTTGGTCCAGATGAAATTATGCGTAGGCGTTTGGAGGACGCGGGTCACACCGCCGAACTGGACGTTGGGGCAAGTGACGGCGCCGGAGACAACGTTGCTGTTGGAAAATGCAGGGTTACCAGCTGCGTCGTTGAGCGTTGTTGGAAACGGGTTTCCGCCGGAGATGGCATACGGACCGGTTTTATTGAATGCAGCCAAACTCTGACTGCCAGGGAAACATCCATTCAACTGAGCCAGCCCGGCAGGAGTAGGCGTAATGCGGTCGTCGTGGAGGATGCTTTTGGTGGAGATGATATTTTCGTCAAAACCGCCAAAGAAGAAGACCTTGTTCTTGATCCAAGGGCCACCAAGGGTAAATCCGGCAAATTCATCATTCAAGCGGGGTTGTTTGGTCAAAGGCTTGCCCGCTGCATCGGTCTCGAACTGCTTCTGGTTGTTGTCCAGCGAATTCAGGACCGAGTTATTCTCGTTCCCGTAGATGCTGCCATGCCAGACATTGGTGCCGGACTTGGTGATGATGTTCACTACGGAACCAGCATTGCGCCCGTACTCGGGACCGAATTGGTTCGTTACCAGAACATATTGCTGGGTGAACTCCGCGTCGGTCAAGGCAAGACTCGGGCCAGCTACGCTATTGTCGTTATTATTTTGGCCGTCAATCTGCTGGTCATTGTTGCGGCCGCGAAGTCCGTTCACGGAGAATCCGCCACCCCCGTTGGTGTTGGAAAAGCCGTTGTCACGCACGGCAACCACGCCGGGCACGAACAGCGCCAGGTTGTCCAGGCCTTCGTTTTCCTGCACACCGGCAAACGTGGCCAGTGTGACACCGGAGAAAGTGTTGGTCACCTGGGCCTGGGCCACCTCAATCAGGGGAGTCCCAGCGATGACCTCTACGGTCGTGCTAGCTTCACCCACGGTCAACTTGATGGTCCCCAGGTTGCCATCGCGTCCCGCGGACACCAATATGTTATTTTGCACCGCGGTCTTGAAATGCGGGGCCGAAATTTCAAGCTTATAGTCTCCGACCTGAATGAGACTGAACCGGAACAAGCCGGAATTGTCAGTGGTGGTTGTTAGTACATTGCCTATGGCTGTATTGGTCGCCTTGACTTGAGCACCAGCTACAACCGCGCCCTGTGGATCAACCGCGGTGCCGGAAATTGAACCTTTCAGCACCTGACCCCAGGACATACTCCAGACCACTCCCAGGCAAAACGCGGACAGAATAATTGCGTTGCGCAGTTTGCAGTTCATTTTCAATTTGCTTCTCCATGTCTCGATATTTCGCGATTACAACCCTTGCCAATGATCCTCTTGCAACTCACAGCGAGTTCCACTGTGCAGCCATCAAGAGTTTCCTGCTTAGGCTGTTGTGCCTTGAGTAAAAGCAATCGATACTCCAAAATGAACTGAGATTTAGACTCACAAGGATCTGAAAATTAGGAGTAACTCCCACATGTGAGTTTCAGGATTTTTTACCAACAACCAATCTGGTTTTCTGTATTCAGGCTGAATATTAAAGACCAAGGGATTTTGATTACATAGAATTGACACACGAGAATGGGAGCGGCTGGCGAAATGTAGACGCGTTGCTGAGCGCAGCGGGACCGACGCGGACGATTCCCGAATTGTTTGACGCGATGGACGCCGCCCGATGCCGGCTTGGTTCGCCAGCGCCCTTTATTCACGCTCTGGAGCGTTTGTATGGTTACGAAGATGAGCTTGCGCGCTCTGTCGCGTCAACCATCTTGTCATCTGTATGGATGGGTTAAGCGCATCGACTCCACTGACGCCTTCGACGGAATCTGCCTTATCTTCTTTTTTATTAGAAGCTGTTTTCGCAAGGAGTTGGTAACCCGCGACAGCAGACTTTCAATTCCCTTTTGCGTTAGTTTTAGTGCGGGGATCGCCGCAATGGCGCTGGCTGTAAGGCCTTGGCGGTAATAAATCCAAAAGACCATGCGGTCACGTTCCGCATTGGCTCCCTCAGTAACTTCTTCAAGTACCTCCTCGATCTTTCCCAAAAGCAGCCTTTCTTCGGCTGCTGACGACCACTTCTCGGATCGAAAAGACGATTGCATTTCCTCTTCTTGTATTTCTCCCGCATACAAGTCCGTACGCCGTTTGTAGGCGTGGAGTACTTTGAAGTGATCGTGGGCCACACTGGCCGCCACAAATTTGAGGTAAGAAAATATTGAATTCTCGTGCGGCATCCGGCATTCTCTCAGCAACCGGAAGCCATCGGCACAAAGCTTGAGATAGACGTCCTGGGTAAGATCGTCAACGAGCCCAGGCACAACATCACCGAAGTCTCGGGCCACGCGCGCCGTCACGCCTGCTATCAGCGGCTGGAAGCGGCGCACAAATTCTTCCCATGCCTCGGTCGTCATTTCTCTTAAACACTCCACGACCAGTTCGCGGTTGCCGAGTTGCGCGTACTGGGTCTTGTCCGCGGAGGGACTAGGCGAGGTTGGTCGAATAGCAAAAGGCATAGATCACCATATTCCTGCGCGATCTTCGGGCTTCAGATATAGCTTGCCGCCGAGCGCGATCTTGTAGGCTTTGTACCAAGCGTCGACGTTGCGGACCGTATCGCTTCGGTATTCCCCCGGCGAATGTGTGTCGGTTGTGATCTGCCGACGTAACGCGGCTTCGCTCTGGAGCTTCCGCCATCTTTGGGAGAATGCCAGGAAAAAGCGCTGTTCACCACTCAGTCCGCCGATTACGACATCGGCCTTGCCTTTCCGTGAAAGGAGGTAGGCGTCATGCGCCGCCAGCAATCCTGCCAGGTCGGCGATATTTTCACTCACTACCTGCTGGCCCTTGACGCAAAGATCAGCAAGCGGACAATAACCGTCAAATTGCGCCACCAGCTTCGCCGCCGCCGCGTGATAGTTGGCCAGGTCCTCCGCGGTCCACCATTTGCCGAGGCGGCCCTCAGCATCATAAATACTGCCGAGTTCGTCGAAGCTGTGACTGATTTCGTGGGCCATGCCGGCGCCGGCGGAGCCGTAATTCGAGGCAGCGTCGCCTTGGTAGTCGAAATAGGGAGGCTGTAGGATGCCAGCCGAGAAAAACTCGGCGTTGGGACTGAACATGATGATCGCGCCTGGGATCTGCGGATTGATCGGCCACTCGATCGGATCGACTGGTTGCTTTAACTGAGCCAGATTGCGCAAACGATTGAAGGCTTCCGCACGGCGCATATTACCGAAGGCATCGCCGCGCACAACATTGAATGTCGAATAGTCGATCCAGGTATCGGGATATCCGACGCCTATTTTGAACGCGGCCAGTTTGGCCAACGCCTTTTTCTTTGTCTGCGGTGACATCCAGGCGAGATTGGAAATGCGGGCGCGATAGGCGGTGAGCAGATCGCCGGACATGGCTTGCGCCTTTGCCTTGGCCTCGGGCGGAAAATAACGTTGCGTATAGAGTTGGCCGACCGCTTGGCCCAGGGCGGCATTTGTCGCGGTAATGGCGTCCTTGCTGCGGTCCGGCGCCTGCTGCGCGCCCGACAAGATCTTGCCATAGAAACCGAAATCTTCAGCAACCACGTTCTTGGGCAAAACGCTGGCGTAATGTTCGATCAGGTGAAATCGAAGATAGTCCTTCCACAGATCGATGCTCTCACTCTCCACCAGGGCGGAAGTGCCGATTACAGCCGACGGTTGCCAGACGATAAAGTCCGCCTGCCCGGCGAATCCGGCCGAAGTAAAGTAAGCGCCCCAGTCCATGCCGGGCGCCTTGACAGCAAAGTCGGCGCGCTTCCATGGGTTGTTCTGCTTGAAAACGTCAGCGGCATCGGAGTCCGGGGCATGGGCTTGCGCCATTCGAACTTCAAGTGACAAAATGCGCGCCGCTTTTGTGTCGGGGTCGGGAACGCCGGCCAGCTTCAGGATCGCCGCGATGTGCTCTTGATACTGGGCGCGCAACTCGACCATCTTTGGCGACGCGTCAATGTAGCTATCGCGATCGGACATTCCCAGACCGCCCTGCCATAGGTGGGGAAGATTGTGCTGTGAGTCTTCAAAGCCCTGGTTGATCCACACGCCGAAAATATGGTCAGCGTTCGCGGTGAGCCCGTCTACCTCACTATTCAAAGTGGAGCCGAGATAGGCAGACAGAGACGCCTTGCTTGTGATCGCTGAGATCATGGCCATCTCGTCGGCCAGTGGAGTCAGCCCCTTGGCCTCAATGGCGTCTTCGTCCATGAAGCTGGCGTAGTAATCGCCGACCTTCTGCGTAACGCTTCCCCTGGCGGGTTTAACTGCGGCCGCGTCTTGAATGAGATCGCGCACCCTCTGAGCTGTTTTCTCCGTCAAGATGGCGCGCGTATCGTAGTTCGATCGGCCGGCAGGTATCGTTGCTGTTTTGAGCCAGCCTCCATTGGCGTACCGGTAGAAGTCGTCACCTGGCTTGATGGAGTGGTCCATGTCGTCCTGGGCGCTCGTGTTTTGAGCAACAGGTGTGGCGGACGCAACTGGGAAAACCACGAAAGCAAAGATAACGACTAGCGCCGTAGCGCGAAAAAGCGACATAGAGGTCCTTTCAACCGAACCGAATCGCTGCGCAAAATCAGCAATTTGGAAAACATCTGCGTTTGAAAACGAAATCCGATTTCGCGCAGACTGTCCTGGATGTGGCATCGAACGTCAGACCGCCCGCGCTTGTTTCGGAGTTGTCCCGTATAGCTTCCGCCAGGCCCGGCGCAATTGGCGAGTGGAACCAAAGCCTGCACGTTCGGCCACTTGCTCAATATCCAGGCGCGTCTGGCTAAGCAATTGATGAGCCAGGGCGACGCGCAAACGATTTCTGTAATCAGTAATGTTCATCCCAGCGTGTTCCTGGAACAAACGTGAAAGGTGGCGATTACTAGCGCCGGCAATCCGGGCGAGCCTACTTAAGTTCCAAGGTTTTGCCGGATCGCGCGTGATGGCATCCTGCACGGCGTGCACGGCCGGATGAATGTGGTTACGGCCTTCGAGCCATGGCGATAGTTGAGGATCGGCGCCACTGCGCCGGAGATACACAACCATATAGCGCGCAATGGCCGCGGTACACGATTCGTCGGTGAGTTGGCCAACAATGTACAGCATCAGGTCGAGACCCGCCGTGATTCCCGCACTGGAGTAACGCTCGCCATCCTCTACATAGAGTCGGTTTTCCAGTACCGTTGCCTTCGGGGCAAGCACGGCTAGTTCTTTGCAACTCGCGTAGTGGGTTGTGCAGTTGTATCCATCCAGAAGACCCGCCCGCCCGGCCATGAGCGCGCCGGAACAGATCGAAATGAGCTTATGCCCTGGGCGGATGGTGCTTCGCAGCCATTCCACAATTGCCTGTTCCGCAACCATGTCCTGCTTTGATTTACCTGAGCTGGACTGCGCCTTGGGCATCATTTCATCCACGTCGCCCGCAAGCACCACCATCGCGTCATCAGGTATTATTTCGGGAAGCGGCTGAATGCCGGCCACCGATATGCCGATCGATGTGAGCAGTGAGGATGATGGACCGATGTAGTGCACTTCGAAATGCACGTCGGATTGCTCCTGGTTGGCGCGTCGCACCACCTCGAGTGGGCCAGCTACGTCGAGGAGCAAGAGCCGCGGCGGAAGCACCACGTAAATTTGTATATGCCTCATCTGCTGGTGGTCCTAATGTTCGAGCAAGTTTGCGTTCTTATCTTAAGCAATGAGTTCTGGAACTTCTCCAGCAAGGGCATCCTCAACGCTAACAATCCGGGCAAAGCGGCCGTCTAAAACCAGCTCCGTTCGCGCTTTGATCTCCTGTGGGCTCCATTCTCTTCCATGCCGGTCCGTCATTGGAAACGTTAGAGTGGCCTCAGTCACGTATTTAACCTCATAGCCTATATCGGATGCGTGGCGTGTGGTTGTTTCGCAGCACTGCTCCGTGCGAATGCCAGAGATGATTAGGCGTCGGATGCCATGCTGTACCAACCAAACATCGAGCCCACTACCAATCAGCGCACTATGGCTCCGCTTCTGAAAGACCACGTCAGGTGTAAAGGAAAGCCCGGCCAGCGTCCGTACATAACCGGACGCCAGAGAGAATACCCCCTTCTCTTCTACATGAAACACCTGCACGATGGGAATACCGTGCGCCCTGCTGCTGTCGATGAGTAACTGGAGACGATCGATAAATTCAGCTAGGTCACAATCACGCCAGTAAGGTCGATGGCGGAAGGATTCCTGGGCATCAATCACGAGGAGCGCCATGTTGGAAGTGGACATTTGATGCCTCCGATCTGATTTTTACCTCTTTGTAGACAGAGATGAAAGACCAAAAGCGACTGAAAAAAGGACAAAAAGAGACACGTAAAGATCGCAAGGGCATGGGAGATCAATTCGGGAAAACAGCCTGGGAGACACAATCTCACTGCACAAGATTGGTTTATCGGCGGGCGGAGACGCAGTCACAATCATCTATGCCGATGAGTGTCAGGACTTAGAGCATTTGCGGGAGCAACATCGAGGAATTCATCGAGCGCTATTACAACCAGAGACGACTGCGCTCGGCTTAGGTTATCTTCTCCGGAAGAATTTGAGCAGGATGCGAAGCGAGAAAGTGAGCCCGCGACAGTTACTCTGGGAGTTGTTCCCCAAAATCTTTCCTTCCGGGCTTCGCTCCACCCACCTCGCGTACTTCCCCCGGCCCCCCAGAGACAAACCCGAGCGCCGCTTTTCGCTTGCGTCTTGATCAAGCGCTGGTCTAAAGATCGAGCATGATCCACGCTGGAGCATGGTCGCTGGCATTGACCTCGCCACGTACCCATCGATCTACATCGCCGTCCACGAGTCGGTCTGCCATCTTCGGTGAGAGCAGGAAGTGATCAAGTCGCATCCCTTTGTCCTTCGGCCATCTTTCATGTTTGTAATCCCAGAATGTCCAGAACGGCCCGTCCGGACGGAGCTTCCGCATCGCGTCAGTCCAACCCTGAGCCAGCAAACGCGCAAAAGCTTGCCGGCTTTCGGGTTGGATCAACGCGTTGTCATCCAATGATCGAGTCGGATAGATGTCATGCGGCGTCGGCACAACGTTGTAGTCACCGGCCAGTACCACGGGGGCGCCGGTGGCCATGAGTTCGGCGGTATGAGCAATCAAGCGGTCAAACCAGGCCAACTTGTAGTTGAATTTCGGTCCTGGCTGCGGGTTCCCATTGGGGAGGTAGATGGAAGTGATCAGGAATCCATGAACAGCCGCCTCAATGTAGCGGGCTTGGCGATCTTCAGGATTCCCCGGTAAGCTGGCGCGGGTCAGCACAGGAGTGTGGTTTCGCGCAAGAATGGCAACTCCATTCCAGGAACGCTCCCCCTGCCAGACTGCTTCATATCCGAGAGTTCGAAGGGCATCTATGGGAAATGCTCCCTGCTCGGCCTTGAGCTCTTGGAGGCTGACCACGTCCGGCTCAGCTTTGGATAACCAAGCCAAGAGATTATCAAGCCGCTTATTGATGTTGTTAATGTTGAAGGTGGCGATTTTCACCAAGTGCCTTTATGTCGCAGTAGCTCTGGGTGCGTCTCCCAAGGGGAGCAACTGAGCTTCGTCGTCCTAGCTGACATTATTCCACCGGTTGAGTAGATCGCGGGGCCAATTGATTGGCATGCCAACTCGCCGTTAGACACATAACTGCAAAGCAGAGTTGCAGAACAAGCGAGCGCGAAAAGTAAAGGCAGCGCGTCAGATTTCTTGAATCTCCTTCCAGATGGATGGTTGCACAGGAATGCCTTCAGCCATATTCTCAACTCTTGTTTCCAGGACATGTTGACCAGGATAGCGGACATCTTCTGTTTTTTGTTCAGAGGATTGAAGATGCTGAATGACTTCATCTGTAAGTTGCGCAGCTCCTTCAGCGTCAGTCAGTAAGGACAAGTTAAGAGCGATAAAAACCTGAGAGAGCATGCTCTCTTCCTCGGGATCAGCAGGAATCTGGTGGGTAACATGCCCGCCCGAAAGCAAGCCTGCCATAAGGTCGAGCATCAGTGCCAATCCCGACCCCTTCCAATAGCCAATCGGCAGCGGTCTGCCAGAGACTTCGATGGCTCCCGGATCGCGAGTGAGCCTTCCCTGAGAATCAAAGCCACCATCAAGCGGCAGATTTTCACCTCGTAAGCGGTACGATGCCAGAGCGCCATAAGAGAATTGTGACATCGCCATATCCAACACCACATGCCCCTTGGGCCGGGGCACAGCAATGATCAAAGGATTGTTGCCAACTTTCGGAGTGCTTGCCCCCCAAGGCGGAAGATTGGGCATCGTATTGGTCCAGCAGATTCCAATCACGCCCGCCTCGGCAGCCTGCCAGCCGTAAGTACCGCCGCGCATCCAGTGATTGGTGTTGGCCAGTGCCACGCACCCTATTCCGTGCCGGTGCGAGAGCGCGATCGCTCTCGCCATCGACTGCCAAGCATTGAGATTGCCAGGACCACGGTTTCCATTCCAGCGCTCCAGTGATCCATGACTGGACATCAGCTGAGGCGTGGCATGAATATCGACCAACCCTTTTCGAATCGCCCGGACAAACCTTGGAAAGCGGTCTAACCCATGCGAATAGACACCGTCGCGGCTTGTATCCGCAAAGAGCTGCGCGCAAAGCCGCGCACGCTCAACCGTGAACTCCAACTTTAATAAAACGCGGCAAAGCACATCGAGAACTTCCTCATACGGGACTCTGATCATTTGAGCTTTATCCTGGTGCCTGCTCTTAATGCAGCGCTACGGCGAATCGAGGATGGTCCAGAAATCAGGAAATCCCCTGCCGTGGCGACCATCCTAACAATAAGCAGTGCGTAACCTTCATCGTAAATGAATAGCAATCCCGAGCAAGCCCGCAACACCAATAATGAACGGCTCGGAAATCTTCCATTTCATCAGAATCAGGAAATTCGCCGCCGCAATCCCAACAGTCCAGTAGTCCTGGATTGAGTGTTTGCCGAGTACGCATGGCCATTGCGGCGCAGGACAGATTCACATTGAAAGTGCCGAAACGGGATCGTGTTTTCCAAGTTTCAAAAAGGACACGAAACGTGGCAGGAATGTTGCGGACAATCTGGGCCACCGAAGGCCATTTTGCCGGCGCCCTCCCGAGTTCTAACGCGGTGGAGCGCTTTGCACTTCGCGATAAAATTTCTGTAGGACAAAGAAAGCCTTCTTTTTCTCACCATGCTCGGCTACCAGGCCTTTGCGATTGAAGTAATCCTGAATTCCCGGCAGGGTGCGTCGCGGGCTGCGAAAGTCTTTCAGAATCCATGGTGCAGTTCCACGCAGAAATGGAATGCGTTTCAGCATGGCAAGCTGGTGCACGTAAAGGTTTTCCTGATACTCCTCGCTCCAGCGCGTGAGCGCATCGCCGTGGAAGCCAAAGCGGGCATCGCCCCCGAATTCGCTCATGATGAGCGGCTTGTTGTACTTTGAGGTCCAATCGACAGAATCTGCATCCGCGGGTGTATGCGTATACCAGCCGATATATTCATTATTGCCCAGCACGTCGAGATCGTCAGCGATGGGGTCTTCAATGCTGATTGCTATGCGGTCGCCCTGAGCGGATTCATGGTCCTGAAGAGCGGCGGAGACTAGCCGCGTAGGATCCGACGAATGCGCATCCTGAATGAGCTGGCGCAGAAAACGATTCCGCGCATCGTTGACGGGAGTCTCATTGGCCACGGAATAGATGATGACCGAGGCACGATTATGGTCTCGCGTAATCATCTCCAGTAACTGGTTTTCGGCATTGCGCAAAGTTTGGGGATTTTCCCATTGGATGTTCCAGTAAACCGGCACCTCGGCCCAAACCATTATTCCCATTTGGTCCGCCATGCGCAGCATGGCCTCGTTGTGCGGATAGTGCGCCAGCCGTACGAAGTTACAGCCCAGGTCTTTTGCCCAGCTCAACAGCGTTCGTGCATCATCCTCGTTCCAGGAGCGGCCGGGCCGCACCGGAGATTCCTCATGGATGTTGATTCCGCGCAGGAAAACCGGCGCTCCGTTGAGCAGAATATCCGTGCCCTTCGTTTCAATCGAACGAAATCCGACGCTCTCTGTAACGCGATCTGTCTCACTAGCAATCTCAACCTTATATAGCCTGGGGTTTTCAGGAGACCAAAGCGCCACCTTCACGTCAAACGATATCTCAGCGCGTCCCCTGGAATCGGTCGGAAACGCCTTGCTCATTCCCGCTTCCGGAATTCGAATGGTGACTTGCTGCTGAAGTTTTGGCCCGTTCAGTTGCACCCACCCCTTGATGTTGCCGGTTGATCCTTTATCCAGCTGAACAACGTAGTCCTGAATGAACGTTTGCGGAACTTCGACCAACGTCACCGGTCGGGTAATTCCCCCATAGTTCCACCAATCTGTCGTAAGGGCGGGCACTCGGTCGCTCTCGCGGCGGTCATTGACTCTGACTACGACAAAATTGCCCTGCGGACGGACGCGGTCCGTGATCTCAAAATCAAAAGGCGTGAACCCGCCTTCGTGGTGGCCCAGCGCTTCGCCATTTAGATACACGTCAGCCAGATAATTAGCCGCTCCGAAATGCAAAAACAATCTTCCTTGGGCCGGTTTCGCATAGTCAAAAGATTGCTTATACCAGACACTCCCCTCATAAAAAAGAAGGGACTCCCGCTGGCTATTCCAATCGCCGGGGACATTGAGCTGGCCGGAATGATCGAAATCGTATTCCACCAACTCAGACTTGGATTGAGGTTTGTAGTTCTTGAAAAACGCGTTGTTGTCGGCCAAGGACCCGGCACGGTAGTTCAGCTTCCCGACATCATACGGATCGACGATCACCCGCCACGCTCCATTCAGGCTCCGCACCTGGCGCCCATCGATATTGGCAATCAGGGGAGCGACCTGCGCCACCCCGGGATCGGCAAAAAGCTGAGTTAAAAAAAGAACGCAAGAGAAAAATTTCAGGAGATGGCAGCGCGGTTCAGTCGTCATAAGATAGGTAGTATCGATTCTGGTCACACGCGGTTATGCATCGTTTGCCCCGTTCCGGGCTTTAAATATATTAAGCCCTCGCCGCATCAGGGAGCCAGCCGCAAGTTCACGATTCGACTCCCGGAGCTAGCAGAGTTAGAAGCCGAACCTGGCGCCGAACTGAAGCTGGCGCGGCGGGTTGGAGTTGGCGATGATCCCCAAGCCTCCGCCTACGTTGGTTCCAGGGTTCTGCCAATTGGTCCGGTTGAAGACGTTGAACGCATCCGCTTGGAACATGAGGCTCGTGCCTTCTTTGGGCAACCGGAAACTCTTGCGCAGTGACATGTCCCAGTTGTAGAAGCCCGGGCCGATGATGCTTCCCAGAGGCGCGGTGCCCACGCTGGTGGTCGGCGCAAAAATGAAAGCGGCGCCTGGCCCGCTGGTCACGGGATTGAACCAGCAAACCTTTCCCGCCGGGCAGGCAGATAAATCGTTCAGCGCGCCAGGTCCCAGACTCGCGCGCCGGGTGAACCCTGAGCCACCTCCAATGCCCGAGCTACCGGAGATCGTAAGTGGCTGGCCGGACTGCGCCCGGGTTATACCGCTGAATGCCCAGCCACCCAGGGCTTGGCCGGAGAAGCCCCTTTGACTACGAAAGAACGGGAGGCTATAGGTATAGGTAGCAACGAAGACCTGCCGCCGGTCAAAGGTCAGCGGTCCGTAGTAAAAGCTTCGCCAGCTCACGGTTTGTCCACTAGCAAGCTGGCACGTGAACGGGCATTCCGGCTCAGGATTGTCATTAATTCCGCCGGTCTGCCCAAGGACCTTCGAATACGTGTAGCTGACGGTGGCCACCAGATCGCCCTTGCGCTTGGAAGCTGAAAGCTGAAGAGCATTGTAGTTGGAGTTGCTGTCGCTGCGAAATTGGGTGATGTCCGTGTAGCCGAGGAAGGGACGAATCTGGTTCGTTGTTTTCCCGGGATTCGTGGCAGCGGTCGCAAAGGTCGGCACATTGATGTTGGGTTGGCGAACCTCATGCCGTCCCAGGTTCCCTACGTAAGCAGTTTCCAGGAGTACGCCGTAGGGCAACTCATGCTGGACACTCAGGCTGTATTGCATGGTCCGGGCAACCACAAAATTGGGGTCAACGGCACTCATGTTGAAGATGGTGCGCACCCCTGCCGTACCAGCGGAGGGGTTCGACAAATTGGCATTCGAGAAGGTGGCCGCCTGCAAGAACGGGACGATGCCGGGCTGACCGAACCAAACGTTACCCTCCGGTTTGTCATAGAAGATGCCAAAACCGCCACGGAGAACGGTTTTGTCACCACTCAACGGCGACCAGGAAAATCCAACGCGCGGCGCGAACAGGTTTTCCGCTTTGAATAAGCCGCGCTCCCCGGTAGCGGGGACGGCCTGCACAAAGGCGCTGTTGCCCCCGGGCACTCTGCCCAACTGGTCGGATGGCACTCCCCCTGGTCGTACCAATCCATCAATAACAAACCCCTGATCAAGACATGTGCTGGAAGGAACATTGATATTGCTCACTGAAGTTGTGCAACCAGTGAAGCGACTCGGGTCGAAGTTCACCATGTTGTTTCCCTGGGTGTAAGTTGGCCCTATGTGCTGATAACGAACTCCCAACTCCAGATTCAACCTGCGGGTGATCTTCCAGCTATCGTTGACATAGCCTTCGCTATCGTTGAAACGGAAGTGGCCGACCGGGTCCGCCGATTGTTGCGTGAAATTCTGGAAGTTCCCAATCAAGGCGTCGGCAAAGGGGTCGCCGGTCGAGTTGGGGTTATTGGTCGTGCTGAAGTTGATGGCGCCATTGTATGAATTCGGGCGTGAATTTTGGTCTTTCCGGTTACGGGCATACATGATCCCGAATTTGAAGGTGTGCCTTCCCGTCTGCCAGACGAAGTTGTCTGAGGGCGAGATATCCGTGGTGGGTGCGAGTAGAGAAAAATACGGCCCCGAAAACTGTGTTGGCGCCGCTGTCGGGAAAGCGCTTCCGATCCCCGAGAACGTAACGTGCGGTATTCCATTGGGATATGTCCCGGCATTGGGGAACGGCAGGGGGATATTGAAGCCGTAAGTGCCGACCTCCCACGTGTTACCGGTTGGGGGAATTCTCTGTTTGTTCCAGGATACGTTGAGTTTTGCCTCGTTGAGGAGATGGGGGGAAATCGTCCACACGTGGCCGCCCTGATAGCTGTACCCCGGGCGAATGCGGTTGGTGGGCGTCGTCGGCAGACTGTTCGCGTTGTTGAAGGTTCCAAACGCATCGACCAGGTTCAGATTATCGTGAAGATAGCGGAAGTACATACTCTGCTTCTCATTGATCTGGTAATCGACGCGGATGATGTCCTCGCGCCAGTTCTGCGGGTTGGACGGCTGGAAGGTGGTATTGTTGGCGGCGTCGACGTTGTTGAACGAAGCCGCCTGTTTCTCCATTAGCGCATAGACGTTGGCAATCGCCTGTCCATTGGGCGTGATGCACTGCGGCGACATCACGTTGGCCACGATCGTGCACCCAGCTGGGGCGTTCGCCGGGAGTGTGAGAACTTTACCGACGGCGCTGAAGTTGCCGGCGAGTTCCGCGGTGGTGGGAAGAGTCAAGTTTTGCGGTTGTACCGATATACGAAGGAGCTTCCATTCCTGGCCCGCAAAAAAGAATAGCTTGCTCCGCTTGATGGGTCCACCTAAGCTCCAGCCGAAGTCGTTGTAACGGAGGGGGCCCTTAATCGTGTTGGAAGGCGCTCCCGGAGGCGCATTCAGCTTGGCGCTGGCGAATGCGGCATCAAAGAT